>Ga0116188_1000432_pt1 | contig 42785 bp, 40 predicted proteins | sample AD_JPNTR2_MetaG_FD_89807 | JGI IMG/M metagenome (GOLD analysis project Ga0116188, IMG submission 89807) | Active sludge microbial communities of municipal wastewater-treating anaerobic digesters from Japan - AD_JPNTR2_MetaG | ecosystem: Engineered > Bioreactor > Anaerobic > Digestate | place...
CGCATCGTCCCTGGTCCTCCCCAAAAGCGTGTAATCGCCCCAACCTTTGACCAGGATCACCTCGGTGTGGCCGCCGGAGACGATCAGGCAGAGAAAGGGCGGTTCCAACCCCTCATGGGCGATACGGTTCGCGAAAATATGACCTTCCAGGTGGTTGACACCCACCATGGGGCAACCCCAGGCCTGGGAGAGCCCTCTGGCCGTCATGAAGCCCACTATGAGAGACCCCATGAGCCCCGGCCCCGTGGTGACGGCCACGAGCCCCACCCGGCTCGAGGGATCCTCCACCCCGGCCTCGGCGAGGGCGGACTTCAAAAGGGGGATGATGACTTCCTGGTGCTTCCTCGAGGCGAGTTCCGGCACCACGCCGCCGAAAAAGGCGTGGTCCTTCGCCTGGCTGGAGAGCAAGGATGACAGGACCCGGCCGTCAAAATCCAGGACGGCGACCCCCGTGTCATCGCAACTCGTTTCGATGCCAATCACGACGGGATCGTCCCGCAGGGAGTTCAATGCCGGCAACCGGTGCACCCCTGGCAGGAACCGGAACAGCCCCTCGACCCTTTGCCGAGAGGCGGCCCCGATTCGTGGATGAAAACCCTGGTGCCGCAGTTCGGACAACGGGAGGGGCGGCACCCGCTCGTGAAGCGCTCCCCGCAGGAGGCGCACCTGAAAAGGTGTTCGGCGCTCATTTCGACGGCACGGTCCATTCGGTGGAATCCTCCAGGTAAGCCAAGGTCGTGGCCTTCCCGGGCGAAGCGTTCTCCAGGGGGACGGCGACCGAAAGGATGCCCTCCGCGCCGGAGGGGAGATCCCCCTCAGCGATGAAAGCCTTGTCGGTCAGGATATCGCCCCGCTCCAGGCTCCTTCCCCCGATGGAAATATCGCCCGGGTGGAAGGTCCAAGGCTTGTTGGCTTCGTAGTGGATGATGAAGAGGGCTTTGCCCTTGGCCTGATCGGTCCCCCAGTAACGGGTATGCCAGGACAGCCACTCGGGGGGCATTTCGGTGCCCCGTACGGCGTGGGCCAGGGCCTTGTCCACGTAGACGAAGAGGATTTTGCCCCTCGCCCCGATCACGAGGTCTCCCAGGAGTTGACCCTCCGGGTAGAGCGTTACGCTCCGCTCCTTCACCAGCGCCTCCAGATCGGCCGAAAAGGCGGCCGTTGCGGAGACCAGCAAGATCATCGCCGCCAAAAACAATATAGGTTTCCTCAAAGGTTACGACCTCCCTTGGTTTCAAGTCGTGAATACGATTTCCGCTCTTTGCCCTTTCCCACCCATATTACTTTATTGTATACAAATAATCAAATTCAAGGTCTGACCCCAATCACGATTTCGACCTTTCTGTCCCTAGGTCTTCGCTCCCACGTCTTCACCTCACGCACTTTGGTCTTCAGTTCTTGCCCTTCCTGCCTTCTGTCGCCCGTCGCCTGCCGACTTGTCTTTCGATCTCCTACTCACGATTTACGGCCCTTGAAAGCCTCCACGATCCAGACCCACTCCGGGCTCCCGGCCTTCCATGTGGCCAAGCCGTAAGTTCCGGCGCCCAGCAGCAGGGGAAGGACCATCCATGCACTTTTTAAAAGGATACTCCCGTGAAGAGGATAAGGGAACAGTATTTTCAGGCCCACCAGCAGCAGCCCCATGAGCCCCAACCCCAACGCCAGCGGGATGACCCAGTCCCTCTGGAAGAGGCTCTCCGCGCTTTTTTGTCCCGGGAGCAGCCTCCAGGTCAGCAGAGCCGTACCCGAAAAGGCCAGCGATGAGGCCAGGGCGAGACCATTTATACCCATGGGCTTGATCAGGAGGAGGCTGAACACCACGTTGGCGGCCACGCTGAAAGCGGTCACCGTCATGGCCTCCCTGGGCAGGCCCCGGGCGTAGAGCGCCCTGAGGAGTATCGTGGAACAGGCCATCCCCGGAAGGCCGAGGGAGTACATGGTGAGGGCTCCTGCCGTGCCTTTCCACGCCCATTCGCCGAAGGCCGCCCGGAAAAAGAGCAGGCGGATGATCTCCCCCGAGAAGAGGACCATCCCCAGGGCCACGGGAAGGACGATGAAGAGACCGTACCTCAAGGCCTCACTCACGCCCCTTGAGAAGTCCTCCTCCCCTGCCAGGAGCTGCCGTGACAATTGGGGGAGTATGGCCTGGGATATGGCAATGACAAAAAGGCCCAAGGGCAGCTGGAGCACCCTGTCGGCGTAGTTCAGGATCGCAATAGCCCCTTCCTCCAGGAACGACCCCAGCATACGGCTGATGAGGGGTATGAGCTGGTTCAGGGAGAGCCCGGCGGCATAGGGGAGGAAGAGCCTCATCGCCCGGGTGAGGGCCTCGTTGTCCCTTCTCGGCATGGCCGGGACCAGGAGGACCCCCTTTTTGGCCGCCCAAGCCCACTGGAGGACCATCTGGGTCACCCCGCCAAGCAGCACCGCGTAGCCGAGGCCCCAGACCCCCCACCGGAGTGTTACAATCGCCAGGAAGACGATGAAAACTCCGTTGCTCAGGGCTGGTGCTATCGCCGGGACGAAAAAACAGTCAAGGCTGTTAAGCACCCCCATGGCTAGGGCCGCGACGGAGATAAAGACGAGGAAGGGGAACATGAGACGAGTCAGCGACACGGCCGCACGGGTCCCTTCGGCGTCGAAGCCCGGCGCCATGACCCTCACCAGGATGGGGGCCGCCATCATGCCGGCGACGGTCAGGATGACGGTGGCTGCAAGAAGCACCGACATTATCTGCCTGGCCAGTGAACGTGCGGGCGCGGGGCCGTCCTTCGCGAGGGTCCTGGAGAACTCGGGTACAAAGGCGGCCGAGAGGGCCCCTTCGGCCAGCAGCCTCCTAGAGAGGTTCGCCAGCGTATAGGCCACGAGAAAGGCGTCCAGTTGCCGCGTAGCACCGAAGAGGGCCGCCGTCAGGACTTCCCTGGCGAGGCCCAAGACTCGGCTCAGGAAGGTACCCGCCATCATTCTGAGGGAGTGGCGGACCATCCTGGAACCGGCGGAACTCATGTCAGCACACCTGCTTTCGTCGCGGGGTAACCACGAAAGGATGAAGGGCCATAGAAGGGCTCACCTTTGTATGGGGTATCGGAAATGAACTCAGGGGAGACGACGCCGCCGGCATCCGGGCCGCCGAGATGGTCGAGGCTCGGGCGTTGCCGTGGATACGGGTCTTCCTCTGCGGCGTCCTCCCTGAGAACCACCTCGCCCCCCTCAGGGAGAACCCCCCGGAAAACCTCTTCATCATCGATGCGGCCGATTGCGGCGGTGAACCGGGGGAGATCCGACTTCTCGGGCTCCGGGACGTGGAAGGGGCGGCCCTCTCCTCCCACGGCATCCCCCTTTCGATCCTCCTCGCCCCCTTTGAAGGGGTGACCCGCGTAAGGATCATAGCCATACAACCCGCCTTCACGGGCCTCCGGGAAGGCCTTTCTCCGCCCGTCGAGGCCGCCGCCGCCAGCGTGGCCAAGGCCGTCTGCGACGGAACCTGGGTCGAGTTTCCTCCCCTTCACAGCGAAAACCTTTCCCCAAGGTAGAATTTCCTGGCGGCGTCGCTGTCGGCGACCTCCGAAGGGGTGCCCTCGACGAGGATCTGACCCCGGTGGATAAGGTAGGTCCTGTCGGTTATGGCCAGGGTCTCCCTGACGCTGTGGTCCGTGAGCAGGATGCCGTACCCCTTGGTCCTCAGCCCCAATATTATCTGCTGGATATCGTAGACGGCGATGGGGTCAATGCCGCTGAAGGGTTCGTCCAGCAGGATGAAGGAGGGCTTCATGGCGAGGCTGCGGGCGATCTCCACCCTCCGGCGTTCGCCGCCGCTAAGGGCGTAGCCGGGGATGTCCTCCACCTCGCCAAGACCGAATTCCTCGATCAGGTCAGAGGCCAGGCGGGCGGTGTTCCTCCTGGACTCCCCCTTCTCCTGGAGGACCAGTTCGATGTTCTCCCGGGCGGTGAGGCTCCTGAAGACCGACGCCTCCTGGGGGAGGTAACCTATGCCACGCCGGGTCCTTATGTACATTGGGAGCCCCGTGAGGTCGTCGTTGTCGATCATTATCCTCCCGAAGTCGGGTTTGACGATTCCCAGCACCATGTAGAAGGTGGTCGTCTTTCCGGCGCCGTTCGGCCCTAGAAGCCCCACGATCTCCCCTTGCCTGACCTTCAGGTCCACCGAGGACACGACGGCTCGACCCTTGTAACTCTTGCTCAGCGAACGCGCCCAGAGGAAGCGGTTGCTCATTGGGGCTCCTGGGAAGGTAGGTCGACCTCCATGCGGGGGTCCCCCACGGCTTCTATTTTTCCACTTTCAAGGTGAATGATGAAGGTATCGGCGGTGATCCGGCGGTTCTTCTGCACCCCTACGGCCCCGCCGGTGAACTCCAGAGTCCGGCGGTCCCGGGAGTACCGTGACCTTCCGCCCGAAACCCTGGTGGGTTCACCGTCGGGCGCGACTGCATCGGCCACAACGCCGCCCCTGGCGTCGAACTCTGTGAAAACACCACCGACCACGAACCCTTCCACCATATCGGCGCGCACCGTCACTTTCCTGACAGGATCGTGGAAACGGGTCACCTTCCGGGCGATGATCTTCTGACCCCGCGGGGTTTCCTCCAGGATCATCTCATCGCAGTCCATGGTAAGGCGCCCATCGGGCCACTGGGCCAGGACGTTCTTCCTGAACAGGGAGCGTGTCCCCGCCGGATCGAACTCGCCCTCTACGGAAGTAATTTCGGCGCCCCTCCCGACGACCTTGACGTGCCCCGAGGCGAAAACGGTCCCACCCGAGGGGTCGTACTGAAGGGTGTCGGCGGTGAGCTGCATCTGGTCGGCCCCTGCCGCCGCCGAGGCGGTGAGGAGCATAAGAGCCGTCAGGATCGTTAAGGCGGCCTTTTTATCCATGGTCACAGGCACCGTCCTCGAAAAGGTTAATGGCGGCGCCCGCCGGGCGCCGCCGTTATTTTACCTTATTCTCCACCTCCCAGGGCGGTGAGGAGCTGAGAGGGCCGCATGTCACCGAAAGGCCAGGGACTCGGCTATCTGGACGGCGTTAAGGGCGGCTCCTTTGAGGAGGTTATCGGAGACGACCCACATCATGAGACCCTTTTCACTTATAGTATCCCTCCTGATCCTGCCGACGAAGACCGGGTCCCGTCCCTGGGAACTCCTAGCCGTGGGGTAAAGGCCCTTCGAGGGTTCATCGACAAGACGTACGCCCGGCGCGGAGGAAAGCAGATCTCTCGCTTCCTCCGGTGCTATGGCTCGCTCGAAGATCGCCGTGACGGCCTCGGAATGACCCCTGAAAACCGGGACCCTGGCGGCGGTGCACCTCACCTCGAGGCCCGGGATCCCCAAGATCTTCCTGGACTCCCTGATCATCTTCCACTCTTCCTCGCTGACGCCGTCCTCATCGAAACCTCCGATGTGGGGCAACACGTCGAAGGCGATGTCATGGGGGTAAACCGAGGCGGCACCCTCGGCGCCGGACAGAAAAGCACTTGAGTTACCAGCCAATTCTTCCATGGCCTCCTTGCCGGTGCCCGACACGGACTGGAAGGTGACGACCGATAACCGCACGAGGCCGGCGGCGTCGTGGAGCGGTTTCAAGACCATGACCGCCTGGATGGTGGCGCAGTTGGGGTTAGCTATCAATCCCTTGTGCCCCGCCATCGCCCCGGGATTGACTTCGGGTACCACCAGGGGGACGTCGGGGTCCATCCTCCAGGCCGAACTGTTGTCGATAACGACGGCGCCCCTCTTCTTCGCCTCGGGGGCCCATTTCCTCGACGCGTCGGAGCCGGCTGAAAAGAAGGCGATATCCACCCCTTCGAAGGAGTCGGCGTTCACTTCCAGGACCTCGAGTTCGCCACCTCTGAAGGGAACCCTGGAACCCCGGGAGCGGGAAGAAGCGAGAGGCAGGACCTCCGTGGCGGGGAACCTCCGTGTTTCCAGGGTGCGCAATATTTCCCGGCCCACTAGGCCCGTCGCGCCGAGCAGAGCTGCCCTCATCCCGCGGCCTCTTCGATGAAAGCTTTATGCAGGGCGGCTACAGCCTTTTCCACGTCGGCCGAGGAGACCACGCAGGTGATGGACATCGAGGTGGAGGATATCATGTCGATATTGACGGATTCGCCTGCCAATATGGAGAACATCTTCGCCGGCGCGTCGGGATGATTTGACAGTCCTGCTCCCACGAGGGAGATCTTGCCCACCTCCGTATCAAAGGCCACGCCCTGGGCCTCGATATCCCTGGCCGTCCGACGGCACACGTCAATGGCTTCGCCCAGGAATTCCTTCCTGACTAGAAACGCTATGTCGTTGACTTGGCCTCTCATGATGCTCTGGATGATCATCTCGACGCCCACGCCGGCCCCGGCCAGGGAGGAGAAAACACTGGCCGCTATCCCCGGCTTGTCGGGGACCCCCAGCACCGCTACCTTGGCGACCTCCGTATCGTGGGTTATCGATCGCACCACGAACCCTTCGGAAACATCATCCCTCATTATCCAGGTCCCCCTCCCTTTCCCGAAACTGGAACCGACGAAAAGCGGCACCCCGTATCTCCAGGCGAGCTCCACACTCCTCGCCTGGAGGACCCTGGCCCCGGCGGCCGCCATCTCCATGCACTCTCCGTAACCGACCCTCTCTAGGCGAAAAGCACCCGGTACAACCCTAGGGTCGGCGGAAAAGATCCCTTCCACATCGGTAAAAACCCGGCAGCATTCAGCCTCCAGGGCCGCGGCGAGGGCCACGGCGGTAAGGTCCGACCCTCCTCTGCCCAGGGTAATAACGTCTCCCCCGTCGGTGACACCCTGGAAACCGGCCACGACGGCTACTTCACCCTTTTCGAGGGACCCCGCCACCATCCGGGGGTTCACGGAAAGGACGCGCCCGTCTGTGAATATTCCGCCGGCCTTTATCCCGGCCTGCCAACCGGCGAAGGAACGGGCGGGGACACCCATCTGGCCCAGGGCCATGGTGAGAAGGGCCATACTCTGCTGCTCACCGGTGGAAATCAGCTGGTCCACCTCCCGGCGGTTCAACGGGCCGGTGAAACCGTTGGCTGTTTTGATGAGGTCCTTCGTTGTGCGGCCCACCGCCGAGACCACTACGACCAGGGAAACGCCTTTCCTGCGGAGGTCGGCCACCCGTCGCGCCACGGCCTCGATCCTCCCCTCCCCCGTCAGGGATGACCCTCCGTACTTCAGGACCTCGATCTTCATGACCCGGCAACCCCCGTTGAAAGGCGCTCAACCACGGCCCCCGCCTCATCCACGTCAAGGACGAAGAAACGAGACCTCACGCCGTGCTCCCTGAACACCCGGCACATGGCCTCGGCGACACCTCGAGGGGCTCCCTTCGCAAAGGCGAGCACGCTCGGGCCGGAACCGCTTATGGCGGCACCGAGGCATCCCGGAACGCTTTTGACCTTCTCCAGGATCACCTCTCCCCCGGGAAACAGCTTCGCCCGGAACCGCTGATGCAGCCTGTCGTCCATCGCCCAGGCGAGGTTCTCCCACTTCCCCGCGGCCCAGGACGCGGCCAGGATCGCGGCCCTGTTCAGTGTGAACACGGCGTCACCCAGGCTCACTTCCCTGGGGAGCGCGTTACGGGCGTCCTCTGTCCTGACTCTCACCTCCGGGACGGCCACGACGGCAAAAATGTCACCGGGGGGCGGCGGAAGCTTCACGTACCTAAGCCTCCCCTCCCCGGCGCCGCTGACGACGAGCCCTCCCAGGCAGGCCGGGACGATATTATCGGGGTGTCCTTCGATTTCCACCATCAGGGGTATCAGCTCCTCGACCGGGAGGGGGTCCCTCCGGAAAGCGTTGGCTATCATCACGCCCCCCGCGACGGCGGTGGAGGAACTACCCAGCCCCCGGCAGAGGGGGATGGCGTTGAGGCAGCGCAAGGAAAAACCGGGGCATTGGAGACCCCACTCCTCGCAGGCCCTCTCATAGCTCCTGATTATCAGGTTCGATTCGGGGTCGGAAAGCTCGGCGCTTCCCTCGCCGATCACCTCCATCCGGTACGCCCCGGGCTCGTCTATATCGAAGACGTCGTAGAGGTTGTAAAGGGAGAGGGCGAGGCCGATGGTGTCAAAACCCGATCCCAGGTTGGCCGTGGTAGCCGGGACCCGGATGCGGATAGATGGGTCGTTCATGACAGGGCCTCCCTGAGGGCTCCCGCTTCGGCATCGATCTCGAGGGGCGCTCCCGCCCCCGCGGCGGCCGTATCGGGGTCCTTGAGGCCGTTACCGGTCAGGACGGCCACCACCATGGAGCCACGGGGGATGAGCCCTTGCCCGGCGTACCGTAAAAGGCTTGCTATGCCGGCACAGGATGCCGGCTCGGCAAAAACCCCTTCATCGGCCGCCAGCCTTCTCTGGGCTCCAAGGATCTCCTCGTCGCTCACGGCCAGGAACTTCCCCCCGCTCATACGGACGGCCCAGGACGCCTTCTTCCCGTTCACCGGCCTCCCTATCCTGATGGCCGTCGCAACCGTTTCCGGGGCAGGGCAGGGTTTCCCGAAGGCAAGCGGGGCTGCGCCCTCGGCCTGCACTCCGATCATGGCCGGGATTGAGTCGGCCTTCCCGGCACGGCGGTACTGGACAAAACCGGCCCAGCCGGCGGTGATATTGCCGGCATTGCCCACGGGGAGTACCACCGCGTCGGGTGAGCGGCCAAGCTCATCGACCATCTCCCAGGCCACGCTTCTCTGGCCCCAGAGCCGGTAGCGGTTAACCGAGTTGACCACCGCCAGGCCCATTTCTCTCGAGAGGGCGAGGGCCAATCCCAGGGCCTCGTCAAAATTACCCCTGATGGATACTACCCTGGCACCGTGAATGAGGGCCTGGGCGAGCTTCCCCGAGGCGACCTTCCCCTTGGGCAGGAGGACGGTGCACGGGAGGCCGGACCTCGCCGCGTAGGCGGCGGCCGATGCAGAGGTGTTTCCCGTCGACGCGCAGACAAGTCCCTTCGCCCCGGCCTCCAGGGCCTTGGCGACGGCCAGCACCATCCCCCTGTCCTTGAAGGATCCCGTGGGGTTGGCCCCCTCGTACTTGGCGTAAAGACGCAGGCCTAGCTCCTCCCCCAACGACTCCAGAGGTATGAGGGGGGTCCCTCCCTCTCCCAGTGAGACCAGGGGCGTCCCCGGGTTTATCGGCAGCATGTTCCCGTAACGTTGCAAAATACCCTTCATCTTCAAGCACTCCCTCCGCTTCTTGAAAAAACAAGGCCCCTTTCCGTCTCTACCCGTGAGACGGAAAGGGGCTCTTTCCGCGGTTCCACTCCGGTTCCGGCAAGTTGGCGCCGGCCCTCGTCCCCGCTGTCAGGGGCGGGCCCCCGTCACCTTATCCCTTCGCCAGGGCTTCGGATCCAGCTCCAGGGTGGTCTTCAACGTATTCCACGCGAAGGGACCTTCCAGCCCTTGGGTCCCTCTCTCTGGCGCACTAAAAACGCCTACTCTCCCCTTCATCGCCTTTGCCTTATCCATGACCGCGAAATTTGCGCGGATGCCATTCTTTATAGGACCCCGTACCGGATTTGTCAAGCTGAGTGGGCCCGGTCACATTAAACTTAGCCCTGTTGCCCAAGTCTTGACAGTCTGTTAAAATACGCCATCAGCGGATATCATATTCCCCCCGAAGGGAGGATCGACCCATGTCAGATGTTACAACGACAGACCACATCGACATGACCCGGGAGGGATACGAAAAACTTAAGGCAGAACTGGTCGAGCTGAGAAGCGAGGGGCGCCAGGAGATCGCAAGGTTGCTGGAAGAAGCCCGCGGCTTCGGAGACCTCAATGAGAACGCAGAGTATCATTCCGCCAAGGAAGCCCAGGGCAAGCTGGAAACGAGGATTCAGTGGCTGGAGTACCAACTGGGCAAGGCAAGGATCGTGGAACCCGAGGATATCGACCCCTCGAGGGCCGGCCTCGGGACAACCGTCACCCTTCTTGACCTCGACGGCGGTAACAGCCTCAGCTATACCATCGTCGGTTCCGAAGAGTCGGACCCGGCCGCGAACAGGATATCGGCGAGCAGCCCCGTCGGGCAGGCCCTGATCGGGAAGACCGTCGGCGAGGAACTCTCCGTCGAGGTCCCCAAGGGCACCAGGAAGTTCAGGATCACTGGGATTTCCATCCTACCGCCGGGTTAAAAGACCGGTCCCCGCGGACCTCAACTCCATGGATGATCGGACGATCCTCCGGGCGAGTTCATCGAAACCCCACCCCGCGGCGGCCGCGGATTTTGGGACAAGGCTCGTGGCCGTCATCCCCGGTACCGTGTTGACCTCCAGGACATAGGGGTGACCCTCCCCGGTCAGCCTCATGTCCACCCTGCTGAAGACCCTGCAGCCCAAAGAGCCGTGGGCGGCGACGGCGGCGGCCTCCACTCTCTCCAGTTCCGTGGGTGTCAGGGGAGCAGGACAAAGATACTCCGTCCGTCCGGGGGTGTACTTGGCCTGGTAGTCATAGAAACCCTGGCGGGGCTCTATCTGGATCACGGGGAGTGAGCAGGTCTTCCCTCCCTCCTCCCACACGGTCACGGTGATCTCCCTCCCGGGGATGTATTCCTCCACGAGGACCGATCCGTCGAAGGAGAAGGCCAGCGAAAGGGCTTCCTCCACCTCGGCTTTTGAGGATACGATCGTCACCCCTACGGTGCTTCCGCACCCCGACGGCTTTATTACGATCCTGCCCCACCGCTTGAGTGCATCGGCCGCCTTCATTTCGGCCGCGCCGGAAACCCTGTCGCCTGGGAAAAGGCAGACCGCCCGCGGCGTCGGAACGCCGTCGGCGGAGAAAAGGGCCTTGCTGGCCCTCTTATCCATGGCCAGGGCGCAGGCCGTGGCACCCGAACCCGTATAGACCTTGCCCATCAGTTCCAGGGCGGCCTGGATCCTCCCGTCTTCCCCCCATGAACCGTGGAGGGCTATGAAGAAAACGTCGGCACCGGAGCGCCCTGCCATTTCGAGCATGCGGCGCGGGGAGTCGGCCTCCAGGGGTTCCACGAGGAAGCCCGCGCCCTCGAGAGCGGGGCAAAGGGCCCCGCCGCTGGAGAGGGAAACCTCCCTTTCGGGACTGTCGCCGCCGAAAAGGACTGCCACCCTGGTGGGCTCTGGGCGTATCACGGGTTGTACTCCCCGGCCTCTCGGGCACCTAGGAAGAAAGGGTGGCTTGGGAAAGCGTTCAGGACGAGTACGAGCCCTGCCCAATCGTCATCGCCGACCCGGTCATCGCGGTAGACCAGGTCGACCCTGAAGCAGCATTTGCTATCGTAGCTCAGCCGATAATACATTTCGTCGAGGCTGCTGTCCCGGAGGTTATAGCCTCCCCTGACGGCAAGGCTCCAGTGTTCCCCGAAGGGTATCTCCGCCTTCTGGTAAAAGGCCTCGCTGTCCGAGAGGTCATCCCAGGCCATGGGCGAGCCTCCCTCAACCCATCGCTTCCTCCAAAGGCTCGTCATGGTGACCGGTCCCAGCGGCCAGGAAAGGCCGAGCCTGACGGTCATTACCTTTTGACTGCCGCCGGGCGATCCATAATCGTACCACCAGTACTCGGCCCCCCAGAAAGGATCGACGACGCCGAACTTCGTTTCGCCTTCGTAGGCGGCTCCGAGGCCGAGCCTTGTAGCCCCCGATTTCACCGTGCCTCCGCCGGAAGAGACCTCGTAATCGCCCCAGGTCCCCATCAAGCGCCATCGCCCCAACGCGCCGGGGAGGGCCCACCAGGGCGAAAACAGCGTGAACTCGGGGCTCCTGTCGATGAGGCCCTCAAAAGACTCGCCCAGGTCCTTTTCAATTTTCACGTTCTCCGAGAGGGACCACCAAAGCCGTCCCGTCCACCCCTCGAACTCGTAGTCTACGCCCCAACGTGGGCGGAATCTTTTTTCCTCATGGTCGCCGTCCCAAGTGTAGGAGGCGTCGGCGAAAAAAACGATCCCTTCGCTGAGCTTGTGATCAACGGAAAGGACGGCCTCCAGCCCAACCCCGGACCATAGGAAGGCCTTCCAGCGCGCGTTGACATCGCCCATGGCCAGGGGGGCACCGTAGGATACGCCCACCCCCTTGTCGCCCTCGTACATCACCTGGGGGAGGAACTGGCTGCGGCTGCCCTCCGAAAGGTCGATCACATAGTCAAAGGGGTAGGCAAGAAGGTACTTCCCCCCTATGTAGACGGACGGCTTCGAGGCGACGAGGCGGAAACCGGGGATGATCACGAGCCGTTTCGAGACCAGGCGGTAGTGGGGATTTTCGGCTGGGCATGTGGTAAAACCGACGTCCTTCCACTGATAAACCTGGTCCCCCGTAACAAGACCCTTCTGGATTCTGCCGGGGATCGACTCGAAGCGTTGACCCTCCCTGACACGGGTGGTGGTCACGTCGGAGCCCGAGGCGTAAACCTCTCCTTTTTCGGCCGGGAAGCCGCCCGAGGCGTTCCGGAAGAACCCCTCGCCGGAGATCATGTCGAGGGCCAAGTGCTCACCTTCCAGCCTTTGGGAACCGTGAAAAAGGACCACCATCTTTTCCCCGGGTTCCGAAAAGGCCTCGATGGTGTTATCGACGGCCGAGTACTCGATCCTGGGAGCGAAAACCCTCAGCAGGTCCCGGCTGATACGAACCGACCCAGTGGCGACGGCGAAACCCGAGGCCTGGTCGAACTCTACCCTGTCCGCCTCGAGTACGATCCTGCCGTCGCCGGCCGCCGCCGCGAGGGTGGTGAAGAGCAAAAAGAAAAGCGCCAGGAGGGATGCGCCCACCCTCATCGGGTTGTCCCCTTCCATGTGACCACCGCTCCTTCCTCCACGACGACGGAACCGGACATGGTTATCCTGCCCCGGCTCCCCACAAGGACGAGACGATCGTCCCTCGCCTCGAGACCCTCGGGCAGCATCCAGACCGAATCCCTTTCGTCCCAGTCTGCGACGGGCGCGATCCAGTCGAGTTCCCCCGAGGGGTGAGTGATATGCCCCGTGACCTGGAAAAGCCTGACCCCGCCGGTGACCTCGAAGATGGTCCCCCTCGGGGCGGTCATATCCCACAGTGCCCCAGTCTTGGACCGGATGAACAGGTCGATGTCCTCCGCCTCGCTGAGGTCACCGTTTTTTTGTGCCCTTTCGGCCCTAAGGTGCCAGTCGTCCCCCTTCTCCTGCCTGGTGACGTCGAGGCCCTCGACAACGATGACGGGCGCCTCGGGACTCACGGCGACGTCTTCACGACTCAAGAGAAGGTCCCTCACCAGCCCGACGGAGAACAGCAACACCAGCACTACCGCGGCGACCAGGAAGAAGCGCCGCTTACTTTCAGGAACCACCGCACTCCCTCCGTCCGAGCCGAAGTGATGAGGAAAAGGGCGCCAATTAAAGCTTGTAGTCTATAACCGCCGAGACCCCGACTTTCTGGACCCTGCGGAATCTCTCCAGGGGATTGGTGGAGTCGATGGGCACGAGCACCCTGACCCCTATCCTGTTTATAAAGCTGACCGATAATTCGGCCACCGCCTTGACCTTGTCAACTTCGGCCTTGGGGCCCGCCACCTGGGCCGCCCCTATGGACGTACCGCTTCCGACGGACACGATGGGGATGACCTTGGTCTCATCATCGGTGCCCACGCCGCGGTTGAAGGTGACGGTGTTGATGAAGTCGTTTATCTGGTTTCCCAAGGCGCCCACTACGAGGCCTCCCCCTATTACGCCGATGAGGTCCCCCAGGTCGACGGCCGCAGCAGCTCCGGCTAAGAGCAGGACCCCCACGGCGATGGAGGCGATGACCCTTTTGGCCCTACTCAAGGAGGTCCCCCCCTTCCATGGATTGTTCGAACTCTTCATTGCCGGAGCCTTCCTGCTGCGCGGGCGGCTGGGCTCCTCCCGGGAGGCCCTGGAGCGACGGCGGAATGGGGTAACCCTTCACAGAAGCGGCGGAAGCCGTCTCCAGGTAGATAGGAGTACCGGGGGCTACGTCGGGAGCATCCCCCTTCACGAGCAACCCTCCTACGAGGCCTACCGGCCCGAGTAGGATCGCCCCGATGGCGCTCGTCCCTATAGCGGTGGCCACAGTGGTGTCGGACTTGGCGGCCAGGGCGGAGGCGTCGCCGACGAAAACGGGTATCGCCTCCGGTCCCAGGGGTTCCAGCCTTTCAAAGGCGAACTTTATCTCCGAGGGTCTTCCGAAACTCCTGGGAGGTTTAACGGCGTCCACCCTGGCGATGACCCTCGAACCTTTCGGCGCCACCAGGAAGCCTTCCACGGCCAGGTTGTCCTCGAGTCTCAACCGGACCACATCCCCGGCGGCGGCATTCTTGGGGGATACGCGGTCGATGAAGGTGGCCTTGAAAACCAGGTTGGCGGGGACGTTCACGTCCTGCCATAGGACCTGGCCAGGGAAGAGCAAGGTGAGCACCCGTTCAAGCCTCATCGCCAGTGGCCGTCCCTCGCCCGCCTCTCCTTCTAGTTGCCTCTCTATCTCGGTCACCCTGCTTGCGAGGGGGAGGTCAGGCCTGACCTCATGGGCGATGGCCCACTCGGCGAGCCCCGCCTTGAATATCAGCGAAGGCTGACCCAGCGTCCCGTTATTGATGAAGTTCAGCAGCCCCGATTGCCGTTCGGCGATGCTGCCCGGCAATTCCCTTCCGAAAAGATCGGTCTCGATCTTTTCGAGCCTCCGGATGATCCCCCCGGCGCCCTTCTCGGCGTAGATGAGGAGGTCGATCCGGTCCTGGACCTGCTCCGGCGTGTCGACTTCCTGCCCCTGGGAAACACCGGCAATTGTCATGACAAGGAACAGGAGCGCGAGGAAAAACGCAAAACGGATCCTTGGTTTCATTTTCCGGCCTCCTTTTCATTTTCTTCCGCCCTTTTCTGGGCAGCCCTTATAAAGCCAACGTAAAGCGGGTGGGGGCGCACCGGCCTCGATTTGAGCTCCGGGTGGAACTGGACGCCCACGAACCAGGGGTGGTCCTCCAGCTCGATGATCTCGACCAGGTCCCGCCCCGGGCACACGCCGGCTATCCGCATCCCCCTGGACGACAAGAGCTCCCTGTAATCGTTGTTGAATTCGTACCGGTGCCTGTGCCTTTCCTCGACCACCCTCTTCCCGCCGTAGGCTTCGTAGGAGAGGGAAGACGGCTCCAGTTCACAGGGGTAAAGACCCAACCTCATAGCGCCCGCCGTGTTTTCAGACCCGGTTTCCCTCGAGTCCGTCGCGATGACAGGATCCAGCGTGTTCGATTCCATCTCCGTGCTGTGGGCCGAGGGGATGCCGCAGATATTGCGGGCATACTCCACTACGGCTATCTGCATCCCGAGGCAGATGCCCAGGTAGGGGATCTTCTTCTCCCGGGCGTAACCGGCCGCCTGGATCTTCCCCCGGACGCCCCTGGAACCGAAGCCCCCAGGCACCAGGATCCCGTGGACACCCTCCAGGAGGCTGACCCCCTTCTTCTCGACGTCCTCGGCCTCCACCTGGCGGATCCTCACTCTCACCCTGTTGGCCGTGCCAGCGTGGGAGAGGGCTTCGACGACGCTCAGGTAGGCGTCCTTGTGGCTCACGTACTTCCCCACCATGGCCACCTCGACTACCCGTTCCGGGCTCTCGGTGGCCTTAACGAAGGCCTTCCAGTCGTCCAGGTCGGGTTCCTGTTCCGATTCGAGGCCCAACTTCTCCATTACGAGCGTGTCGAAGCGCTGTTCGTAAAGCTGGAGGGGAATCTTGTAGATCGACGAGACGTCGATCGCCTCGACCACCGCCTCTCTTGGAACACTCCCGAAGAGGGCTATCTTCTCCCTGATGTCGGAACCCAGGTGGCTGACGGACCGGCAGACGATGACATCGGGCTGTATCCCCAGGCGCCGAAGTTCATTGACACTGTGCTGGGTCGGCTTGGTCTTCAGTTCACCGGCGGCGGCGATGTAGGGGACGAGGGTGACATGGCAGTAGAGGACGTTCTCGCGGCCCACGCGGTTCGCCATCTGGCGGATCGCCTCAACAAAGGGCTGTCCCTCGATGTCACCGACGGTCCCGCCGATCTCGGAGATAACGACGTCGACGCCGTTGTTCACTTTCAGGATCCTCTCCTGGATCTCGTTGGTGATATGAGGTATCACCTGGACCGTGGCGCCGCGGTACTGCCCCGCCCGTTCCCTGGAGATGACCGCGGAGTAGACCTTCCCGGTTGTAACCGTATTGTCCCTCGAGAGGGACTCATCGATAAAACGTTCGTAGTGGCCCAGGTCGAGGTCCGTCTCGGCCCCGTCGTCGGTGACGAAGACTTCGCCGTGTTGGAAGGGGTTCATCGTCCCTGCGTCCACATTGATGTAGGGGTCCATCTTGATAATTGATACCTTGAACCCTCTTCGCTTGAGGAGGACCCCCAGCGAGGCGGCGGTGATGCCTTTCCCCAATGATGAAACGACACCGCCAGTGACGAAGACATACTTGGGCATACAGTTCCCCCCGGAAGATGGATGGAATAAAATCCGTAAATCGGGAATCGTGAATCGGAAACCCAAGGCAAAGGCAAAAGGCATAAACCGGAAACAAAAAACCGTGAATCGTAAATCGTCAATCGTTAAGCGGAAAACGAAATACGGGAAACAAAATCAAAAACTTTTTAACAAAGGGGCTTTTTCGGTCCATGGTCTCCGGCGACTTCACTATCTACAAAGTGGACCAGGACACCATGGTCCTGGTCCAGTTTATTGCATGAGAGAAGTTTTGTCATACGCAAAAAAACACTAGGATTGAATGCCTGGACAGCTCCTATTTCAGCACCTGGAGCGGGTTTATGGGCTTGTTGTTGAGACGCACTTCGAAATGCAGGTGGGAACCGGTAGCTCGTCCGCTGGAGCCCACCTTGCCGATGGGCTGGCCCGTGGTCACCCTCTGCCCCTTGCTGACATCCAGGCTCCGGCAGTGGCCGTACACGGTGGTATACCCACGGCCGTGGTCGATGACGATGGCCCTCCCATAACCTCCCATCCAACCGGCGTAGGCCACTTTGCCGGATTTGGCAGCCCGTATGATCCTCCCGGTGGGTCCCTTGATATCAATACCCGTATGGAAATCCCGGCGCTTGTTGAAGGGGTCACGCCTCCAGCCGTAGCCGCTGGTGATGCCGCCCCTGAGAGGCCATTCAAACAGTTTAGAAAATTTCTGGTTCGACTTGTTGGAGGGATCCCCCAGCGCGGCGTAAACCGACGTCGCCGGTTTGGCGCCCGGCAGGAACAGTTCGCAACCGGCTTCGAGGCCCGCTCCGTCGAGCCCGTTTATCCTGGCGACCAGTTCAGGCTGGGTACCGTACTTCTTGGCGATCGCGTCCAGCGTTTCATTCTTGCCGACCTTGTGGAAAACACCGTCCTGGTTGGGGATCCTGAGGACGGTCCCGACCCTCAGGTAGTTGGGGTCCTTCATACTGTTACACCCAAAGAGAGTGTTGATGTCGAGGTTGAAGGAGTGGGCTATGGACCAGAGGCTGTCGCCTTCCTTCACGGTGTAATTCTTCACTTCCAGGTCCCTTTCGACGGTCTTCGAGGCGGCATCTACGGCCCTGCGCTTTTCGATCTCCTCTCTCACGGCCGCGACGGCGTTTTCGTCGACGGGAATCAGCAGCTCCTGACCCTCCGAGAGCCTGTGGGGGTTCTCTATCCCGTTGGCCTCCTGGATAAGCCGCAGGGGCAACCCGAAGGACGTCGCTATGTCCGAAAGGGTCTCACCGGGCTTGACATAGTAGTCGCTCCAGAGTTTAACCTCTTCGGCAGCCTTCACCCCCGGCGCAGTCTCCTCTTCCGGGGCGGACTCTTCAGTGGGGACGGACTCCTCCAACACCAGATCCTTTTCAAAAAGGGATGGGCCTTCCGGGATGGGCCCCACTCCCAGGGCGACCAGCCCCTCCTCGGGCGGCTCCTGCACAATGGAGTGGGAAACGTCCACCACGATGAAACCCGAGGGGACGTCCATGGTGGTCGACGCCTTCCCTGCGCTTCCCATCAAGGACGGGGCCGACACCCCCGACGTGGAAAAAGCGCAGGCCGTCAGGAAAAGCGCCGCGCTCAGCATAGTACCGATCAGGGCCCAAAACCCTACTTTTCCGGATAGTCTACCGCTACCTCCCTGTCCCCAACCATTCATCGACTCCGCGCCCCCTTCACTCTTTGCCCTGGGACAGCTTGATCGTCGCCAGGAACTCGCTGTTGGTGGCCGTGCTCTTGAGTTTCCCGAGGATGAGGTTGAGTACCTCGGCCTCGTCGACGTTAGTGATCCTTCTCCTCAGGGTCCAGACCCTCTGCAGTTCGTCGGGGTCCATGAGCATCTCCTCGCGCCTCGTGCCGGAACGGGTTATATCGATGGCGGGGAAGATGCGCTGTTCTGAAAGCTTCCTCGAAAGGTGGACCTCCATGTTCCCGGTCCCCTTGAACTCCTCGTAGATGACCTCGTCCATCCTGCTGCCGGTATCGATCAGGGCCGTGCCTATTATCGTGAGGCTCCCTCCCTCCTCGATGTTGCGGGCGGCGCCGAAGAACCTTTTCGGGAAGTAAAGGGCAGCTGGATCCATCCCCCCTGAGAGGGTCTTCCCCGAAGGGGGCACGACCAGATTCGAGGCCCGGGCTAGGCGGGTGATGGAGTCAAGCAGCAGTACCACGTCCCTGCCCACCTCGACGAGACGCTTGGCCTTTTCCAGCGCCAGGTGGGCCACCCTCATGTGCTCCTCAGCGGGCCTGTCGAAGGTGGAGGCTATGACCTCGCCGTCGACGGACCGTGCCATGTCGGTGACCTCCTCAGGGCGTTCATCCACGAGAAGGACCATGAGTATGACGTCGCTCTGGTTCGTCGTCACGGCGTTGGCGATGTTCTTGAGGACCGTGGTCTTCCCGGCCTTGGGAGGCGAGACGATGAGGGCCCTCTGCCCCTTCCCAATGGGAGAAAAAAGGTCAATGACTCTCGTGGTCAGTTCCGAGCGCCTGGTCTCAAGCACCAGTCTTTCATCGGGGAAAATGGGGGTGAGTTTCTCGAAGTGAGGCCTTCTCCTGGCCTCTTCCGGGTCGGAGTAGTTCACGACCTCGACCCTGAGCAGGGCCTCGTAGTGCTCCTGTTCCTTGGGCGGCCTGATGAGACCCCACACGAGGTCGCCGTTCCTGAGGCCGAAACGTCTTATCTGCGAGGCCGAGACGTATATGTCATGATCGCTCGGCAGGAGCCCCCTGGGGCGCAGGAAGCCGTAACCTTCGGCCAGGACCTCGAGGGTGCCGCCGCCGAAGCGGAAACCCATCTGCTCGGACTGCTCCTTGAGAATGGCTATAACGAGGTCGTCCTTCCGGAGGGTGGTGATGCCCGTCACCCCTAGTTCCTTGGCGTATTTTCTCAGTTCGGTCAACGTCCTGCCGGAGAGGTTGGCGAAGTTATGCCTCGGCCGGGGGATCCTACGGGTCTCAGTCTCCCCTTCTTCGGCGTTGGCGGCGTTATCGGCCGCGGGAAGGGATTCTGTCGTGGGCTGGGTCTCTGTCATGCCGTCAGCGTCCATTTTCTTTTCCATACTCCTCCCAGTCGGCGAGGAACCGTTTTATCCCGCTCGACGTGAGCGGGTGGTCGAAGCACTTTTCAAGCACGGCCAGGGGCACCGTCGCTATGTCCGCGCCGGCCATGGCCGCTTCGACGACGTGCTTTGGGTGCCTGATGCTGGCCGCAATGATCCTGGTGGCGATGTCGCCCATGTCAAAGGCGTCGGCGATATCGCCGACGAGGCCGATGCCGTCCTCGCCGATGTCGTCCAGCCGCCCGACGAAGGGGCTGACAAAGGAAGCGCCGGCCGCTGCCGCGAGCAACGCCTGCTGTGGTGTGAAAACGAGGGTGACGTTCACCTTAACGCCCTCACGGGCGAGTCGTGAGCAGGCGGTCATACCGTCCCTCCCCATGGGAACTTTCACGGCCACGTTGGGTGCGATGGCCGCAAGGTCCAGGCCCTGGGCGATCATGCCCTCCGGGTCGAGGGATGTCACCTCGGCGCTCACGGGACCTTCCACAAGTGCGGCTATCTCGCGGACCAGGCCGGGGAAATCCCGACCGCCGCTTTTCGCCACAAGGGAGGGGTTGGTGGTCACGCCATCGATGACGCCCCATCGGGCAGCCTTTCGGATCTCTTCGATGTCGGCGCTGTCAAGGAAAAAGAGCATTAAACGAGGGCTCCTTTCAAGGAAAAAAGGAACTCCGCCCCATCAGCGGGTGACGGAAAAGGGGACGCGGCGACGCTCCCTGCCGTCGCTCTCGATGGCGACGACGTAATCGCCTGCCGGGAGTGGGCTCCCGTCCTCGCGGAGAAGGAAGAACGCCTTCGTTCCGCTGGTATCGCCAATCCTCATCGACTCACGGAATATGACCCGGCCCTGGAAACGCCAGACGATATCCATGACACTGCCGGGCCTGGGCGCTTCGTAATGGAACCTTAGACACACCTGGCGGCCGCCCCACTGGAAAACGGAGGCCTCGCCGACAGGGCAACTGAAGCCGTCGAGTTCGCTGCACACGACGGCGCTGTCAATGCACACGGGCCCCGCTAGGGACCGGTGACCCTGCCACCATGACAGCAGGAAAGCGGCAGGTACGGATAGAACCAGGATCGTGACGAACAGGGATCTTCCGATCTTCTGCATTATAATCCATGAACCCCGCAAAAAGGCAATACCCGTTATGAAACCGGTCCATGGAGGACCTGTTTCCACCCCGTACTGGCTCTATGAATGATACTTTACCATGTCTAGACTATGTGTACAAACAAGAACCGGAGGCGAAAAGGGAAATGGACAAGAATATGGCTAAAAAGGTCGCTCTCGGCGCGGTTCTCGCCGCCATGGTGACGGTCGCCACGATGCTCCACATTCCCATGCCGGGCATGAGAATATATTTCAACCTGGGCGAGGGCGTGCTGTACGTGATCGCCCTCCTACTGGGTTCACACTTCGGCGGCCTCTGCGGCGGCCTAGGGGCGGCCCTGGCGGACGTCCTTCTGGGCTACCCCCTCTGGGCCCCGCTCACCCTGGTGATAAAGGGCGTCGAAGGCTTCGTCGTGGGGAAACTGGCGCCCCGGGGGAGAATGGTGGCCCTTGCCGCCGGAGCGGTCGTCATGATCGCCGGTTACACCACCAGCGCCGGGATTCTCTACGGGTGGAAAGTAGCCCCTGTGGAGTTCATCACCGACATAGCCCAGACGGGCGTCGGCGCCGCCTTCGCGCTGGTGTTTGCCCCTGTCTTGGAGAAAAGACTGACATTGAAGAGAGAAACCAATTAGCCAAAACCTTTTTACCAAAGGGGATCACAGAGAAGGGCTTTTCTTTGTGTAAATGCAAAACCTAAACCAAAATCTTCCACCGCAGAGGACGCAGAGGGCCACTGAGAAGGGCTTTTCTTTGTGAGAGCCAAAAATTGGACCCAAGACCAAAGCTTTGCACCACGGAGGACACAGGGGACCACAGAGAAAAGCCTTTTTTGTGATAATCAAAACCCAGACCAAAGCTTTGCACCGCTGAGGACACAGACGAAGTGCCCTAGCCGGCGAATCGCCGGACTAGGGTAGGACACAGAGAAGGGCTTTTCTTTGCGAGAACCAGAGACCCGGACCAAAGGCCAAACCTTTTGCACCCCAGAACAGGCGCCCGAGCACAGCGAAGGGGTAGAAAAACTATTTTTCAAGAACCCAAGTTGTTCGCTTCTCATGTGTTTATAAATCTGCGGATACCATCCTTGATCTTTTGAGCGTTGAAATTAATCAGCAGGCCTACTTTCAAATCACTAAGTTTCAGGTATGTAAGGATTTGAGCCGAATGAATCGGAAGAAGGCGTTCGACTGATTTCAATTCCACCACCACAATGCCTCCACCAACAAATCCACCCGATAGCCAATATCTTTTAATTTACCTTTGTATTTTACCGGGAGCGGGACCTGGGACTGGACACTCAAACCGGAATCAACAAGTTCATATATCAAACATCCCTCATAGGTGCTTTCAAGAAGTCCAGGTCCAAGTTGTTTGTGTACTTCTATGGCTCCCTTTATGATCCGGCCACTGATATTGTTAAGAGCCTCCATGTTCGATCTCCCCATAAAGAATCATCAGAAATGGTTCTAGCAATAACTAGGTTCTTCTCTGCAACCAACCTTTCGCTGCGTTCAAGCACCTTGAACTCGTGACTCTATTCCGGCCTGGATTCGAAACCATAAAATGCTTTGGGTTTTCTACCCCTTCACTATGTTCGAGGTACTTCGTCTGCGTTCTCCGCGGTGCAAATCTTTGGTCTGGGTTTTGATTCTCACAAAAAAGGCTTTTCTCTGTGATCCCCTGTGTCCTCTGTGGTGCAAAGCTTTGGTCTGGGTTTTGATTCTCGCAAAAAAGGCTTTTCTCAGTGGTCCTCTGTGTCCTCTGTGTCCTCTGTGGTGAAAAAAGAATTTGCTTTTGGTTTTTCCCTGTGTCTCAATCTCCGTTTTTCCCAATTGAAAATTCTTCGTATATTTCTTTAAGCCTCGCCACTACCTTCATGTGCTCGGCAATAGCCAATCCATCCACCGACAGTTCGTTTTTCCCCGTGACCCCGTCGACGGCCCCTACCGACACCATGGCCTCGATCATCTTTCGCTCCTCTTCCGGACTGTGTCCCAACCACTGTCCCCTCCGGCAGGAAAGCAGGCAAGCCAGGGCGTAGGCACCCCAGTTGGAGACATCCACCGGCAGGGCCACTGTCGAGGGCACCGCGGAAAGGCAGCGGTTGAACCCGGTAAGGACCTTGCCCATTCCCGGCATCAGGCTGGCCATGCCCGCCTCGTTGCCGCCGTCGCCTATGGCGAGGACGGGGATGCCCCTCTCCATCGCGAACCCGGCCAAATCGTCAAGGGGATCCGTGCAACGGCTGATGTCCTCGCCCCTCATGTTGTAATACCTGCCGTCGCCGTTCTTTCCGAGCCTCTCGATGAAGATCACCAGGTCGGGGTCGGGACTCGCGGCGAGCACCCCATCCGGTCCCCGGGCGACCATGGGAGGCCGCAGTCCCATCACACGACAGGAGGCATCCACAGCTTTTTCGTTCCACCCGTCGGTGACCACTACCGGGTCGCGCTCCATCCTCCGCAGGGCCCTTGCCAGCACGGCTGCGCCCGGGGGGCCGTCGGTCTCTGGCGCTTCCGAAGAGGGAACGAAAAACCCGGTCACGATGACCGGGCGAGATGAGGTCTCGAGGAGAGTCAGGGCCTCTTCAAAAATTCGGGGTGAACAAAGCATCGAAAGACTACGTCCGCAACGGTCGGAGGCCACAAGGGCGAGGAGCTCTTCTGAAAGCGCCGGGTCGCGCGTCATACGCCGAGGACCTCCACGAGGCGCATCATCTCGGGGTCGAGGTACTTCCTGGTCTCCCACGACAGGGAAAGGTCCAGCAGTTCAATCCTGTTTTCCTGGAGGGCCGTCATGAAACCGCCCCTCCCCGAGGCCAGGGCCTCGACGGCAGCTGAACCCATTCTGGAAGCCAGGATGATGTCCACCGCGCAGGGGCTCCCACCCCTCTGTATATGTCCAAGGACGGTCACCCGGGCGTCGTAGCCAGCCGTGTCCTGGATCCGGTCCCTAAGGCCCTGGGCCGGCATGACGCCTTCGGCCAGGATCACCAGGGAGTGGGTCTTGCCCTTCCTGCGGGCTTCGTGGAGGCGGTCGATGAGCCTCCCCAGGCTGAACTGCACCTCGGGCACGATCACAGCTTCGGCCCCGCCGGCCACGGCCACGTCGAGGGCCAAAAAGCCGGAACGCCCCCCCATGACCTCCACAATGAATAGCCGGTCATGGCTCGAGGCCGTGTCACGAAGGCGCATCACTGCGTCAAGGGCGGTCTCCACGGCAGTGCGGAAGCCGATGGAAAGGTCCGTCCCGGCTATATCGTTGTCGATCGTCCCAGGTATGCCGGCCACGGCGAGGCCCCGTTTTTGCAGTTCCATGGCGCCCTGGAAGGACCCGCCGCCGCCGATCACAGCCAGTGCCCCCACACCCGCCTCGAGCAGGTTCCCGGCGGCCCTGTCCTGCCACTGGGGTTCCAGGAAACGGTTAGACCTCGCCGTCTGGAGGATCGTTCCGCCTCGGTGGATGATACCGCCCACGTCCCGGGCGCCCAGGGTGCGGAAGTCGCCGTCTAGGAGCCCTTCGAAGCCCCGCATGACCCCGACGGCCTCCATGCCCTTGGATATGGCGCTCCTGGCCACGGCCCTCACGGCGGCGTTCATGCCCGGGGAATCGCCCCCGCTGGTGAGGACGGCTATTCTTTTCACGGTAGCCATGGCGAGACCTCCTTTTGTGACCGAACATACAATAAACTCAAAACACGGTAAAAGCCAACGCCGTACAACAAAAAGGCGGAAAGCGAAGGGCCGCTTCCCGCCTTTGATCTCAATTCTAAAAAAACACTACTGTTGCTGCAGTTCCTTCATCCTCATCTCGATATTCGCTATCTCCGAATTCAGTTCGTCCAGCTTCTTTTCGCACTCCTGCTTTTCCTTGTTCAGGTTGGCCAGGCGCTTTATGAGGCGATCCATCTCCAGCCTGCCGCCTGCCTGGCCCGAGTATACCCTTGAAGGGTCATCGGCGGCGACGTCCCAAATGAAGTCGACCTTGGTGCGTTTTATCGTCATGCTGATGGAGCCGCTCAATTCGAGCTTGATGGTTCCCGCGCCGGCCAAGAGGTCTTTGCCGGTCTTCTCGTCGAAACGCGGGAAGTAGACCATGCCTTCGGCTGTATCCGCCACCTTGAAGTTCAACAGGGGGTCATAATCGACGGGTTTGTATTTCTTCCCCTTGATCCACAGGGTGACCTGCTCGCCGAAAGGGGCCATGTGTATGGCGGAACCCATGATGTCGAAGCGAAACCTCACCGGTATGGTATCGTCGAGCCTCAGCGTTTTGAGAAGTTGGTACTTATGAAGATCCATCTCGTCGGCGGTCCAGAGATTTTTATCGGCCTCGCTCTGCATGAGGGCCTCGATATACTCCGACGAGAAATAGGTCGCGGAAACTGAAAGGGCGTCTCCCGCGTCGCCGAACCTCTGTGTTTTCTGCCATCGCTGCATAATCTCGTCGTAGGGAGCCGCGCCTGCAGGCACCGCAAGAGACAGGAAAACCGCCGCCACGACGATAGAAATCAATATCCTGCGCATTCCCCGATCACTCCCGTCAGAAATAAAAAATGGGGCGGGAGCATTCGCTCCCGCCCCAAGTATAGCACAGGCGCAGTCTAGAAGAATACGGTGGTGCGGAGCCAGATGAAATCGTCGTCGAGATCGCCGCCGAGCTTATCATAGCCAAGCTCGAACGCGAGGCTCGGAGTGTACCAGTGGGTGACGGCAACTGTCCAGTTGTCGTAGTCGAAGGTATCTGCATCGGCCTTCAGATAACGGACATAGGTACCCCACTTGTCGTTCCATCTCTGCATGGCAAGGACGGTCCAAACCGTGGTGTCTTCGACAACTTGGCCATAACTATTGATGAAGGAATCAGCCCTCATCCAGCCGTAGGGAGATGCGCCGTTGGGGAACACGAAACCGGCATCAAGCTGTGCATACTCGAGCCAGAGGCTGGTGAAGCCAAGAACATCCTGATCGATCTCGAGGATTGCCTTCCAGGCATTGGGAGAATCATCGCCAGGTCCGCCATCGTAGATGTTGAGAGCCTGCCATGCCGGATCATTATCCTGCATGAAGTACTGGCCCTTGAAAGTGATGCCGGGCTTGAAGTTGACAACCAAGTCGCCCCAGATGGTGGCGGTATCAGCAGCAAGTGTGAATCCGCCTTCATCATACAACCCATAGAAGTAGAATGCATCGGCAGGAGCCCCGAACGGCCTCCAGTACTCGTTTCTCCAGAAGGAAACCTCAGCATCGTCCTCGTAGTCGTACTTCATGTAGTTGACAGCAAGGCTGAACATCTCGTTGAAGTTGAAGTTGATCCTTGCGCCGTAGATGTAACGGTCGCTTACAAGACCCGCGCTGGCCCAGTACTCTTCGTACCTGGTACCAGTAAAGAAGTAGTCGTAATCGTCATCGTACATAACGGCGAAACTGCCTAGATCCTTGTTGTCATCATGTGCAACGTAGAGGCTGAAGTTGCCCATGCCGAAGGACTTGTCGAACTTCCATGCCATGGTCGGCCTGATGTCGGTGATGTAGGCGTCATTCATGGCGAAATACCACCAGTCGCCGGCGTAGAAGGCGCCTTCCCAGTCATGCCAGAAGCGGCCGATCGTCGCGGTGATGTCCCAGGGGAACTTGATGGTGAGGTAGGCAAGCTCTACTGCCACATCTTCACCGCCGCCGCCCTGGAGACGGACGTTCATGGTGACCTTGTCGTCGATGACCTTCTTGATGTTCCAGCGGAAGCGGTTGACTGCCCATGTATCGTCGCCATCGGCGAAGGTCTGCTGCATGCGGAGGTAGCCGCTGAAGTACCACTTGCCGACGCCCTTCTCCAGGTCTGCTACCCTGGCATCGAGCTCGTCGACCTTCACGCCGAGGGCATCCAGCTCATCCTTGAACTCGACAACGAGCTTCTTGAGGAGTTCCAGGTCCTGCTTGGAGGCCTTGTTCATGTCGACATAGGCAAGGGCGCGGGCCACGACAGAGGCCATCTCGTAACGGGTGGCCTTCCACTCGCCCTTGAAGGCGCCATCCGGATAACCGGAGACTACGCCTCTGGAGGCAAGCTGGGAAACTGCGTCGTATGCCCAGTGGTTCATGGGGACATCCATGAACGGATTGGCCGCGAATGCCGGAGCGGCAAACGCGACGAGCGCAAGTACTGCTACTAGTGCCGCGAATCTCTTCATTCTCTTTAACCCCCTTGGGTTATGTATTCCGGCCCTCCGGGGCGCGCGCTGGTCAAGGGGAAGTATCCAAGTTTCCTTCCGCTCTTCGCGCGGACCTTCTTCCGAAAGGGTCCGGCTTCACTATCCGCTCTCCCATTTTGGCTCGGGGGTTGCACCTCCTTTCCTGCCGTCCGGGGTCACCGCGGAATTTGAAGCGTGTCCAAGGTTCTCTTTTCAAGGTGCTCTCGGTATACCCGGTGCGTATCTTACCCGTAAAACTACCTACGGGGAATAGGACCTTAGGCCCATTTAAAACATGGAGCGGCGCTCTTCGCCCGTTCTTCCAGGCCCGGCGAATGCTTCACATAGATAAACTATCACCCCTTTTTCGAAGTGTCAAGGACGAAGGGGGTTCCTGTGGCTGGACAGGCGCAAGATCCCTGTCCGTCGACGGCCGTCAGCGGGTCAGGATACTTCGAGAAGCGGCGTCAGCCTAACGCCTGATCCTTTCGCGCTGATTCCTGTACTTGCGGTACATAAGATCCGGCGTCACAAGAAAAGACAAGCATTTCAGGCTAATGTCAGGCGCTCTGAAAGCCATCTCCTTGAAACCCCTTTTAAGAACAGCTTTCGTCTCCGCCATCGCTAAGGTTTGCCAAAAAAGTCGTTTAAGCCATAGAAAACATAATTCCTTAGCCTTCTTAGCAAAAACCTGGGAACGACCATGTTTCGCAGAACGTATCCGAGTCTTTCGTCCTCGTCGTTATAGTCCTCAATATAGCGCTGAAAAAGCGCGGGGTCTATCCAGGAAGACGGAGGGAAACGGACGGGGTCAAAAGCCCTGGTCACGGAAAGATCGTGCTGCACATAGTGAACCAGAATATCCGGTTCCAGGTACACCTTCCCCGCATGGTAGAAGGCTCTCCAGCGGAAGTCAATATCCTGACCCATGGTCATCTTCTCATCGTAAAAGACATTATTCTCGACAAGAACGCTTCGCCGGTACAAGGCGCTACCCGACCATACCTCAAGGTTCTCTTCCAGCAGACCTATCAGGGCTTCACGTCCTGGAAGGGTGCGCTTTCCGGGACGGGACGGCAGCTTTCTTGGTTTGGTCCTGCCGTCCTGATAAAGCAGGCTGTAGGAACAGTATGAGATATCGATCTCAGGGTCAGTCCCAACCGCCCGGACCAACTTTTCAATGAACTCCTTTTCCGCAAGATCGTCAGAATCAAGGAAAACCACGTACCCGCCTTCGGCCTTTTTAATTCCAAGATTCCTCGCCGCGCTCTGCCTCTTGTTCCGCTGCGTGAACAGCCTTATCGCCACAGGCGAATCCTCTTGGAATCGACGACAGATCTCAGGGGTCTTATCGGTGGATCCATCGTCAACAATGACGATCTCGAAATCCCTTGCGGTCTGAGCCAGAAGGCTGCGAAGAGTCTCTGAAATGGTCCTCTCGGCGTTGTAAGCGGGAATGATCACCGAGGTTTTTATCATATTTCCTCTGACGTTGTCAGAACTGTTTTTCAAAAAAGCCACCTCCAGCCGGTCTTGTCGGGTAATTTTAGGATAAAGGATTTGACCGAAGGGGTACCCATCGCTGATAAACCCTTTGCGCATCAGGGTAATAGGGCAATAACCGGGGGAGTATCTCCTTCAGCAAAACCAAACACTTTTTATCGTCAGGCGACGGAACAACCTTCATTATTTATTCTCTCGCTCAAGAAACGACCCAAGAGCCTCTTTCATTCGATCGTCGATGATTTTTTTCTCCCTTGCGCTGTCGGCTACAATAAAACCGGTTATCAGACTTCTGTTTCCAGAAAGGGGAGTACCCTCATACAATCTCAAGGGAACAAAAATTCCCTTCTCCGCGAACTCCCTGATCCGGTTCAAAGCAGGAGAAAGCGGGCAGACAACGAATTTGTTCCAGGACTCGGAGACCCTAGCCTTCACCCGCCCGACGGCCCAATCATGAAGAAGGACTTGCCCTGTGCTCGATACAAACCGAAAATTCAGGTCGAAGACGAAAGCCTTGCCCGACATGTCTTCTCCAATATCAAAACCCGCGATACCTCGGAAGCCGAGGCGTCTCCCCTTCTCTGCTATCCCGAGTGCGATTCTCACGGCCTCTTCAGATGGAGCTTTGTCGGGATCGATTCTGCTCCCTTCCTGCCTGGCGGGCTTTTCAAAAAGCTGGATCGCGGCGCCTAGATAGATTGATTCCTCATCGCCGATGGCGACATTTATGCACCAGCTGGGATCAATATCCAGGGCCAGCTCGACACGAATCCCGGAGAGGCTGCCGCTCCTGGCGGAGAGCCACTCCGGGAAGCCCGCCCTTGCATCCAACGCCGGACAATAAAGAACATCCGCCCCTGCCCCTGTAGCCACATTGGCGCAGCCTTTAATGAAGACAGCTCTTTCTCTAAAAACATCTTTCACCGTTTCAAGGTTGTCCAGTCCTACGGACACATGCGGAGGAAGGTCTTCTTCATTTACCAGATCGTCGATGTTGGCCTTGCCATTGAGATAAAAATAAAGAGGCAGCGGAACGACCAGGCCCTGTCCGGATCCGAGAGGAGGGGGAGGCGGGTAGAGATAAATAGCCCTCCACCCTCTTACGATGAGTTGTTTCGCGTATCCAATAGCCTCTTCCTGATCTCTGTATATGTAAAGATTCTCTGCCGGTTCCAAGCCAGACAACCTGAAAAAATCCAGGATCTCTGAAGTTGCCACGTCGCGGCTGCAAATAAGAGGCATCTTGCCGGCGATGGTCAGATAATTCCCGGTGACCGCATCAAGTCTGAATGCTCCGGTAAAGATTCGACGAGCCGCGTCCATTGTCGTGAGGGGCGCGATCAAGGTCCGTTCGGGGAAAAGAGCGTCCAAAGCCAAGGGGGCTTTAGGCACATTCATGTTATGATCTTCCCCTTCTTTCAATGTACATATTGATACCTGAGGCAAGCCGAAGCAGGTTCTCGCTCGGAGCACCGTTACCGGCAACCGTGGGTGTCTTGTTGACATCGAGCAGTATTACTTCACCATCGGAGACCACGTAATCAAATTTCCCGAAATCCATTCCGAGTCTCTTGCGTACGGCTCTTAGTTCAATGGGCACTTCCTTCAGGTACTCATACCCTGTGCGGTTACCTGCCTTAACGATAGGGTTCCTTCCATACATACGAACGCCATACTCCTGATCGCCGAAGAAAACCCAAATCCTTAGAGAGTATTCCTCTCCTTCCTTTTCAGGAACGAAACGCTCTACCACAAGGTCTTCCCTTTTCCATACCCAGGCGGGGATATCCTGGATGCTCTTACAGACGGGATAGTTTTTGTAATACCATAGCTGGCGGGTATACTGCCAGGGCAGGGTCCGTTTTACGATGCTCCTGACCAGACCCTTCAGGCGCCGGCCCTTTCCGATGTTACGCTCCGGTAAGCCGAAGGAGTTGTTATCGGTCTTTATTATCACTTCCCCCTGATGTGACGAATCAGGGCTCAGGATATTCGAACTGATTCTCCGTTTGGAAATATCCAGGATCAACGAATTAAGGAGCGGTTTCCCCGAAGGGTTGGCGGGTATCATCTCTTTCGGGACCTTCGTCAGGTCAATGTTCATAATGCCGATGTCGGCTTCAAGGCTTTCCGTCGGACCTTGAGTTATCCTATGGCCTTCGTCCCTCCATATTTCCGAGAGCCTGAAGACCAGGCTTGAAGAGTCCAGTCGATCCTCTTCCCGTGAAACGATATGGATATGTACGCTTGCCGACGTCGCTGACGTCATCGGGCAATCTTCCCCTTCTATGTCAGGTAAGAACCGGGGCAGGGTTTTCAGGAGTAGAGAAGCGCGTTGTCCCGATCCAATTCCCAAATCTTGTCCAGTAATTCAGACCTCCCATCGATCTTTGAAGGCCGGGAACCCCCCCTGGTGTAAGAGTAAGTCCTCAAAGAACCTTGCCGCCGGTGTCACAGAGGTCTATCCTGCCGAAATCGAATAAACTCGACGGTTATTCGGCCGTCTCAGCTATCCTTCCTGAACCGGGGTGATAGGCGGAATTTTACGTCCAAACGCTTATGAATCGCGAAAGGGAAAGTAGTTGTATCCCCAGGGGAGCCTCCCGTCGTCGAGCGGCAATTTCTCGATCAGGATTCTTGGCTTAACAAAACCGCAATGATATATCCTGCGGGTTTTCGAGTATCGCTTGTCAACGAAACCATAAATATATTTGATGATATCCCTCTCGTCTTCCTGTTCCCCGTCAAGGACTATCCTGTTCCGCTCGCCGCCGTGGGAGGTCTTAACGATAAAGCTTTTGAACGAGGATCTGAAAAGACCAGGTCCGAGGCGGTCGAAAACCCCAAGAAGAGGTGCCAGGCTTTCCTAGAAACCCATAACCCGGACATACTACCTTATCGAGTACCTATCGGCAAACCGCCCGAGGACGCGGTAATTGCCGAAGATCTCCCTGTACCGCCTTTTTCTCTCGCAGGGGAGAAGGTCTTTTCAGATCCAATCTGTAGCCCAGGCACCTCCAGTAGGCCCCGGTCAGTTGACCGTTCAAAACCAGGGTTTGAATCGCCTTGCATTCGTTTTATCAAGCCCCCATTTATCCCCTTGGGTGATATCGCAACTGACCGGTTCGTAACGGTAGAGTCCCGATGCCGGGTAAAGAGTGAATTCCCCAAAGAAGATCCTGCCATCAACGTTGTAAAGGTCCACCCTAATAAAATCGATCCCTGACGCCAGTTCTTCCGCAATACCTACCATTTCTTCAAAGTTTTCAGGTCTTTCGGCTTCGGGGGCTTCCTTCTGATGGACACGGAGCGCCAGCCGGTTGAAATGCCTGTCGTAAAAAGCCTCGGAAGGAGAGTCGAATCGGTCGCGGCAGATATAGACCATTCCCACACTTCCGTTAAAGACTCTGAACTTCCAGTCCGTGGGTATCTTTCCCCTGCTGTCTTTAAGCAACATCTCGATCAGCACGAGGGGCTTGACCTCGCTATAGGCCCATTCCATTCTGCTCCTGCCGTAGGCCCTACGCAGCCACTTTCGGCATTTTGAAATTATCTCCCCGGGTCTTGCCGGATTATCCTTGTCGACAATTATGGACCAGCCGGATCCGTGGTTGGGTTTGATAATGTATTCTTCCGGCAGGTCGCTGAAGGGGATCTCCTCGGGCCTCTCTGTTACGAACAGGAGGGGGACCAGGATCTTTTCCCCTCTCTGACGTCCGATTTTATCAACCACGTATCCTCGTGACCGGTACTTATCGGCCAGTTGAGGGAAAAGGGGATTTCGGTCAAAGACCTTTCTCCAGAATATCTTTTCGCTATATGACCTGGGATTCTCGAGGTCAAGGTCAAAACCGTGGCACCTGCGGAATTTTTCCCGCTGCCTCCAGAAACAATACTGTTCTTTCAGAGCATCCCAGCAATTCATGATTTGCACCTTTCATGGAAAAACCCCCTTTGCCGCCAGAGATGTTCCCATCCCAGTCCAGCGAACAGGGGTCCATCTGCAGCCTGAGTAAAATCGATGCCGTTATGGCCGCTGTTCCACTCCATGGCCCTGATCCCCCCGCGCGATCTATTGCAATATCCCAGCCGATCGACGCTACCTGCGGGATACGCTTATGAAGTTGTATTACAGTATCTTTGCATTTTTCAAAACCTGAAATGACGGTTCCCCCGAATACAAATCCCATGTCCGGATGTTTCCCGACGGACTTCCAATCCGAGTTATAGCCTTCAGCAGCAAGCTTGCCGGTCTCCGGATCGATCGAGATCTTTGTCTGGGAAGACGAACGGACGTGGCTTTCGCCCTCTCTTCCCACTCTAAGAAAGGAGCCTCTGGCTTCTATCCTGCCATCGATTCCGCAAACAGTAGTTATTCTGATGGTTGAGACAGGGCCGGTTACGATCCTGTCGAACTGTTCATACTGGTCGATAAAACCCTGAAAGACACCGTTCCCCAGCCTTTTGACCTTGCCAATATCGAAACCGCCGGGTTCAAAAACATGCACTCCAAGCCCCCTGAGAGAACTGTCTTCCTTGAAAACCACCCGGCTTTGTTCTTCAAACAATCTCTCCTTGACTTCCCTTTCAGGGATAATTTCCAATTCACTGGATAGAAATTTCCCGTTCACGAAATAGAGAACGTCCGGGAAAAACTCGTTTCCGAATATTTTGGTGACAAGGCTCCTCATGGAGGATAATCTCCCGTACTGCCCCTTAAGAAGGGGTATTACGATATCGGTATAGTAGTTGTTCGGTATCCACCCTTTTTTGAATTCTCCAAAGATAAGGGTATACACATAAAGCCACGGGGAATAGCCCTTCCAGCCTAGAACCTCTGAAGCATAATCATCGCAGAGTTTCCTCAGCCTGTTGGGCAATTTGCCTTTTTCCGGCGCAAGGGACTTGAGTATCATGTGCGCTTTTCTGCAATGCATGGTGTTGTAGGGAATGGTTTTTAAAGTTCTTGAGACCTTGTACAGATAACCGCGAGCGCCCATGCCCGACCTCCTATCAGTATCCGATCACTTATTCAAGTGGACCGCCGGGGAAGGATCAGAACCAGGCCCTCAGGTCTCACGCTTTGTCACAGATCAGACTCCATTTCTTTCCGGGCTTCCTTTAATAATCAACAGGATTATACCGATAAAAGCCGGGCCCCCGCCACAGAGAGGAGTCTCCGAAGAATATCCCCCGCCGACGTTGCAGAGGTCAAATCTCGGGAAAGACGGGCGAGTGGAGGCAGGGTCCGTCCGACTTCCGGGAATTAAAAAGGATGAAAGTCATTGCCGCTCCCGTTTGCGCAGCGTATCTTTCATCACTTGAAAAAACGACATGTACCGTCATTTAAAGAATACCCTTTCCTTTGACCGTGTTCCCTCAAACAAAGAGCAACCCCGAAATTTTCGCTGCTATCAGGCTTTCTTGCATAGCCCCTATTTTTCGGAATCACGTAAATAAGCGGCTTCGGCCGGTTGGCGTCACCTTGAAGAGTCGATCACGCTCTCAAGGAACCTGCAAACCGATCCTGCCATGTCCTTTGATGTGGGGACGGCTTGGGGATCGAATTGGGGGGGATTCTTTTCTCCGGAAAGAACCTCCTTTATGCTCTGCCGCCACCTCCCAACATCACCGGGCGTTACGAGCGAGGCTTCTTCTCCCACTAGCTCTCTTACAGGCTCAATATCAGAGGCAAGAACCGGGATGCCTACCTGGACGGCCTGCATAAGGACCAGCCCCATCCCTTCATCGAGGGAAGGGAATATCAACATATCCCTTTCAGCCATCCACCCCTGGGGGTCGTCCCGGAAACCTTGAAATGTCACCCTTGCTTGGATGCCAAGCGATCCAGCAAGGGCCTCGAGCTCCTGCCTCTGCGGGCCGTCTCCCACTACCTCCAGCGACCATTCCCGGTCTTTCAACGAGGAAAGGGCTTCCAGGACAATATGCAACCCTTTTCTACGGGTGAGGCGTCCAACAAAAAGAATCCTCATGACTTCAGTCGGTTTTTTCTCCCAGTGCCTGCTCGAAAAAGGTATACCATTACGAATGACGGTTCCTCTGTTCGGCGGAAAACCGCAGAAGGTCCAAAGCGGCTGGAAAGTTTTATCAACCATGGGGCGGTGGTCCATAAAAAGGCTTTCGCAATTCATCGACTGCACCGCGGTAACCAGGAATTTTACCGGCATCGCATAGGATGACCGCTAAAGCCGCTGTTTGCAATAATGTTGTGATCGCGCTGCGGCATGGGCAAGATCCCCTCGCGATCGCTGCAGTCGCTGGATGATACAAAGCGCCTTTTATCAGACGGTCGCAGATTATCCCGCACCCATACAACATGGACTTTCCAGAACGAGACAGTGTGAGGTCACCTTATGATTTTATGGCAGGGGCGCGTCAATTTAATCGCATGTGATTGAAAAGCGGACAATTTTAATAATTCTTCGGTAACGCGGATCGAAGACCGCTTTCATCGATCGGACGTGGCTCCGAGTAAGGGTAAAACAACCTACCGTGATTTATGCGACGAAAATTATTGACTATAACCCTTTTTATCCTTGCCCGGTTTTTGCAAAGAAAAGGCAGCCCCCAAAGGGGTCATGCCACCTCTCAATGGATAGTAATCATGGAGTTTCAACTGCTCATTTTCGTAAAACTTGGCGAATTTGAGAAATCGAAGATGGCCAACGCCCGACGCGAATATAAACCCCCAAAACCCGTATAGAAAAAATCGGTTAATAAAAAACACCTTTAAGAAGTTGAGGCTTAACGTGCCAACCATTCGCCACGGTGAATAATGTTTCCCTTCATGGACGGCTCTTTTAAGCTGCATATCAGACTCAAACAGTCGTTTTTCAACCTGATGATTTAATCCAAGATAAGAATAGTGACAAACAAATCCCCTCAGAGTGTTAATTCGCTGATTTTTTATTTTAAAGGATACGTCGTCGTGGCCGAAACGGCCGCTCATCTCCATGGCCTCTCGATTGTAAAGCCGGATTAATTTATAATGCTTTACCCAGCGGGAGGGAACATCCCTTCCGGGGAACACATTACCTATTCTTAATTTATAGCCATGATATTCGGGCTTTATCTTTATTTTACGTATTTCTTCGATGAGCTCATCAGAGAGGACCTCATCCGCGTCAAGCCGAAGAACCCATTTATTGGAACAACATTGTTCCGCGAACTTTACCTGATGACCAATGGATTCCCAGCGATTAAAAATAAACCGGGCTCCGTATCTTCTCGCAATTTCTTCTGTCCCGTCTATGCTGCCGGAATCTACAACCACAATTTCGTCGGCGACCTGAGCAGCTTTTTCCAAAGCCAGGGGGAGTCTTTTTTCTTCATTTAAAGTAACGAAATAAACAGAAAGATTTATCATTTCCGGCCTCCTCATTCGATGGCGGATTTCTTATGTCCCATCTCGCTTTCCCACGATCCACTCCGCGGCCCTTTCGCTACTCCGCCCTGAGGCGCAAGGCGGCACGGTCCGCGGCGACGGCCTCCGAGGCCATGGAGACGGAGTCGTCGGTGAGGAAGATGGCGTTGGGCGCCCCGAGGGTGGTCAGAAGGTTCTTCCCCTTCTTCGGGTGATCATTGGCGGGGGCTATGACGAAGTCGAAGGGAGCCGCACCCGGAGCGGAAAATTAAGCGTTTCGTCTGTTGTCTTATAGTGAAGAACCTCCGGAACGAACTCACGGGATTCCATGGCCGGTTTCTCCTCCAATCGATAGCATGCCTTCATTTTGTGAAATAATTGCGCCGAAGATCGTCCAAAAATAGACTGCAAGAACCTGGCGCTCATCGAATATGCCTCCGATAAGAGCGAAAACAAGAATCCCCGCAAAAGTCGATCCTAAAAGCGCCACCTTCAGGCTATCTTTCTTTTTTCTAAGAGAGTAAAGGACGGTAAGACAACCCCACAGAAAAAGAAGATAAGCCAAAAGAGACGGGATCCCTCCCTCTACAAGTAAAGTCAGATATTCGTTATGTATTTGATTGGAAGGCTGTTTTCGGATAAGTTGTTTCTCCTGAATATATTTTTCCACCGTATCCTCAAAATGGTTCCACCCGATACCTCCAGGGTGGCGTTTTGCCAAAAAAAAGGCCGCCTCCCAGATCTGATTCCGCTTGGATGTAAATTTCGCCGGGTCGGAAAGGGCCGAAAGCTGGCCAATCTCCGACCGTATTGTATTCTGCACCGAGGGGCAATATCTCGACAGCGGAAGGATGATAAATAAACAGACACCGGCAAGAACCAAAGCAGTCATAAAAAACATCGCACTCTTCCTGGAAGGTCGAAAAAGCAGGAGCAGGGAGATAAGGGCGACCATATTCGATACTAGAGCCCCGCTTGAAAGACCTATGAGAAACATCGTTATGAGCAAAAAAAGGGCCATAAAATGGAGAATATTTCCGCGCCATTTGCCTCTGCCATCAAAAAATGAGAGTATAATTAACGGGAAAAGGGGTATCGTTATGGTCGATGGGAAAGTATGCAGCGAAAAGAATCCCTCCATTTTGCCGTTGATGACGAAAGACCACAGAGTGAACCCGCCCATAAAAATTACCAAAAGCACCATGTAAGAACGCCATCTCTCGAAAGCCCCCGTATTTCTGAACACAAAGGCGGCTGCGAGAACTGAGAAGACAAATTCGAACACAAGCGACCAACCCTTGCCCCACAAAAAGAAAGAATCCACGTGAAGGGCCGTATTTATGGCACCCCAAATCAAGAGCAAGGAAAAAGAAATCTTCACGGAAATAGGCAGACCTCTCAGAAAAGGGACGATTTCAGCTTTTCTAAAAAACAAGCCAATGATGGTAATTAGAAAGCCGAAATACCTTGGTATCGGCCCAAGAACTCCAAAAAATAAAGCGAATAAAAACCCAGCCTCAGCTACGCTTTCCGGCAATAAATAATCAAATCTCTTCAAAGTCAAAATGAGGGCATTTCTGATCATTGAGCGATCTCCCTTCATTTTTTGATATTTTGAATTACGCAATAATAAGAATCCAGAACCTTTCTCGCCATTTCTCGAGTTGAAAGAATCTTATCCTTTGAGAAGGCTGGGAAGAGAAAACTTCCCTGCTCCGAAAGAGCCCTTGAGAGGGCTTTTCTCCACTCCGAAGCAGTGGGAGTAATCAAAGGAGAGGTACTGTCCAAAAGCAGTTCTCTTACAGAAGGGATATCGGAAGCAAGAGCCGGCACTCCCATCTGGACCGCTCTCATCAATGTCAGCCCCATGCCCTCCTCCAGGGAGGGGAACAAAAAACAGGAACATTTCGACATCCATATATCAGGACTATCCTGAAAACCGTGAAAAAAGACCTTGTCAGCCAAGGAGAGACGCTGCGCCTGCTCCTCCAGTTCGGCTCTTTGAGGCCCGTCGCCGACGACGTCTAGGACCCAGTCGTTCCGGGAGAGCTGCCCCAATGCTTCGAGAAGGATATGAAGGCCTTTCCCCTTGGACAGACGGCCCACAAAAAGAAATTGTGTTACCCCTTCGGAGCATTTCTTTTTTCCCCAGGAGACTTCAAGGGGCTGCAATCCATTCAGAATAGTTCGAGAGGGGCCTCGAATTATCGAAAGCATGTGATCGCGGACCGCTTCGCTGACGCAGATGACGTAGCCAGCCCGGGAGAAGGGAATTAGCGCCTTGTTCTTGCGAAGGAGGGCATGAGCGGTCAGGACGAAAGGGATGCCTGAAAGTCTCGACGCCCACCAGGCGATCCATGCCGGTACCCTCGAGTGGGCATGGAGAATATCCCACCCCTCCCTTTTTGCCCTGTCGGCGACCTTCAATGCCGAATAAAGCCCTGTGACGGGGTTCTTTCTATGAACAGGCAGTCTCCAGATCTCGACCTCGGGATCAAGTTGTTCCTCCAGTTTGCCGCCGGCGGTGATGACCGTCACATGATGCCCCATCCCGGCCAGTTCATTGGAGAGCCACAGAACATGTCGTTCCACTCCGCCTTCGTGAAATTCGGGCAAAATATGGGCGATTTTCAAGTTTTCCACCTCTGGATGATCCATTCGGCCGCCCTTTTGGCTTCGTTGAATGAAAGACCTTCGTCTCTCCTCCCCTGAGCCGGCGGCGCTTCATCGGGTTTTGTGGGGTTATATTCCCTTGCCAATCCTCTGCCGCGAAATGATTCTATCATTAAATCAAACCTGGGGACGCCCCAAAGCCTTCGACGGGCCAGCAAGTTTTTATCGACCATCTTCGTCGTAAGGTCCTGAAGGCATTTCCTTAAGCCCTTTTTCCTTTCGACCCTGAGGATATGCGCCACGTGACCCCCGGTCGCCGCTTCGGAGATCATGGAGACCGAGTCCTCGGTGCAGAAGATGCGTTGACAGGCCCCGAGCATAGCGGGGACGGGGTTCCAGGGGTCTTTCGTCCCCAGGACGAGCATCCTTATGGAAGGGGAGCCTCTGACCATTTCGACGATTTTTTCTTCCGTCGCTGATGAGGTCCTCCTGGAGGTCGTGATGAGGACGTCGGCGCCGGTCTTTTCGGCTGTTTCGAGAAGAGGTTTCAGGACCCTTTCGGCCCATTCCGGAGGGATCGAGTAATTCCCATCATCGCCGCCGATGAGGACCCCCCATTTATTTCCGGCCCTTGAGGAGAGCCTGGAAGCGAGCGATCTCCCCTCGGTTTCTAATAGTTCGGCGTCTATCATATTGGGAGCCCCGAGGGTGGTCAGGAGGTTCTTCCCCTTCTTCGGGTGATCATGGGCCGGGACTATGGCAAAGTCGAAGGGAGCCGTCCCCAGGACGGAGGGAGTCATGACGACGGCGGACCTTTGCCCCGTCGCCTTGGCGAGAGCCAGGGTGTAGGGGGCGGCGGCGCTGCCCGCCGAGAGGAAGAGGGCGGAAACGGGGGGGAGGTTTTTGGCCGCCAGCCCCGAGAGGGCCCTCTCAAAAAGGGCGGCCGCCCCGGCCTCTTGAAGCCACTGGGCCGCCCCCCGCCCGTCCACGCGGGGGAGAAACCGAGCCTTCCATTTGAGAAGGCGGAGTCCCTCCCATCCGGAGAGGCGGGGAACGTCCATCTCTGCCACTTCCGCCCCGGTTAAGCGGGAGATCCATCGGGCCACTCCCCCGCTCTGGGAGAGGTGGCCCTGGATGCGGTCGCTTATCACAAAAATCATGGCGGGGAGGACCGTCACGGTATTACGCCCCCTCCAGCCGCCTTACCATGGCCCTGACGGCCTCCAGGTCCTCGGGGGTGTCCACGCTGGGGCCCGACCGCCCTTTGGTGACCCCCACCTTCATGATATAGCCGTGTTCCAGAACCCTCAGCTGCTCCAGGGATTCGGCCTCCGAAAGAGGGGTGGGGGGAAGGCCGGCGTAAGTAAAGAGGAAGTCCCTCCGAAAGCCGTAGATGCCTATGTGTCTGTAGAAGAGAAGCTTTGCGGCCGTCCGGCGGTAGGGTATGACGGAACGGCTGAAATATAGGGCGCGGCCCGAGCAGTCCATGACAACCTTCACGCTATTGGGGTCGGAGACGGCAACGGGGTCTTCCACGGGTTCGCACAATGTGGCCGAGGGGGGCCTGTCCCCCCCAGTGAGGAGGGCGACCACCTCGTCGATCATAATGGGGTCGATAAGGGGCTCATCCCCCTGAATGTTGATCACCAGGTCTCCCTCTTCCTTTTCAGCGGCCTCCGCCACGCGGCAGGTCCCGTTGGGATGATCGGGGGAGGTCATGAGACCTTTGCCCCCGAAGGAATGGACGGCTTCAAGGACGCGCATATCGTCGGCGGCCACGACCAGCCTGTCCATGGTCTTCGAGAGGGCGGCCCGTTCGTAGACCCTCTGGATGAGGGTTTTTCCGCAGATATCGGCCAGGGGTTTTCCCGGAAGGCGGGTCGAGGCGTACCTGGCGGGGATGACTCCCAGCACCCTCATGGCGCCTCGCCGCGCTCTCCGGCCTCGATGATCAGTTTCTCCCTGTCCAGGGGTTTCACTTCCTTCACGATCCATTCTCTCATCGCCCGCCCCTCGGGCGTGTGCTGGGCGTAGCTCATGAAGTCGAGGGAAACCCCGAGGGTCTTCGCGGCTTTCCAGGCCATCACGGGCCAGACCTCGCCGATGTCGCCGATGATGGGGATGCTCCCCTCGTGGCGAGCGAAGGCGGACATCTCCATCCGGAAGGGGATCTTCGTGATTTTCGTCTTCGGGAGCCCCCGATTTATCGCTTCCTGGATGAGAGCGCTCCCCTTCTCGAGGTCCTGGGCTTTTCTCAGGTTCCCGTCGAGGTCGATGCGGATGAGGGTCTTGCCCTCGAGGGAAAAGGTGCGCAGCCCCTTCCACCACGACCATATACCGTGCCCCGTGTAGCATTCGAAGGGGCCGTCGTGGATCTCCTGGGTGAGGGCCACCGCCGATTCGATGATGACGTCGGCGGCCTCGAGCATCGAGGCGATGCGCCTGGACCGCTCGAAGACGGAGACGCTGTCGCCGATGGCCATGCCCACATGGCCATGCCCCACCATCTGGGGGATGCTCACCAGTACAGGCAGGCCTTTTTCCGCTCCGATGCCTATCATGGTGCGCCGGTCCGCCCCCCATCCGGCCACCGCCTCGAAGGGAAGTCCGTAGGCCTTGCAGAAGACCAGTATCTCACCGGCCAGGTTCTCCGTCCTCAACCCCATGGGGTAGGCCATGTTGCCGGCGGCCTTGATGACCAGCCTTCCGTCAGCCTTCTCCCCTCTTTCGAGGAGGTCCTCGTCGAGGGCCATCTCCTTCCGGAGCGCGTCCAATTGCTCCCGGGAAAGCTGGGTGAACTCGAAGACGCCGCTTCGGGGCAGGAAAGCGGGGTCAAACCCCAGGTCGGCGGCGCTGCACATCTTGACCCTGTCGAGGGCCCCGGCCATTTCGTGCCCCACCACGGCGGAACTGGTGGTGACGCCGTCCACCAGACCCTTGTCCATGAGTTCCGCGATGAGGGTGGTCACCCCCTCGTGGATGTTGGGGCCGCTTCCCGTTGCGACGACGACCTTGCCACCACGGGCCTTGGCGGCCACGATCTTTTCAACGGCTTCATCGAGGCTCGCCCGGGAGCGTTCGTCCAGGTTTTCGTAAAACCGGTCCAGCAACTCTTCCTGCACTTTCATGACCCGATCTCCTTTCGGATCGCTTCCACCGACGCTTTTGCCGCCCCCGAGGAAACCGAGAAGAACAGCCCTGCCCCCTCACGGGCAGCCTTTTTCGTGTCCGGATCGAGGCATTTCAGCCAATGGCCCGCCATCTCCCCGGCGCAGCGGACCACCGTGGAGACACCCCTTTCGCCGAGCCTTTCAGAGGCCTCCCGGAAATCCCGCATGAAGGGGCCGTGGGAGAGGGGTATGCCAAAAACGGCCGGTTCCATTATATTCTGTCCGCCCCTGTCCACGAGGCTCCCCCCGACGAAAGCCCCGTCCACTACCCCGTAGAGGTCGAAGAGGACCCCGATGCGGTCGGCTACGAGGATGTCCCAGGGGGTTTTTTCCGCTCCCGCCCTCTCCACCTCGGTGAGGAGTGCCGACGGCCCCGCCTTTCCCGCAATGCCTAGGACCCAGGCACTCCTCTCGGGGTGCCTGGGAACGATGATAAGCCGGGCCTCGGGGACCTTCGCCTTAAGCAACCTGAAGGCCTCCAGGACGATCTCCTCCTCGCCCGGGTGGGTGCTCCCGGCGAGGAAGACCGGCCCGCCGCTGACGATGGACCTCGCCCACCCCAGGTCCGCCTCTTCTTTTCGAAGGAGTATGGCGTCGATCTTGCAGTCCCCCGTGATCTGGACCTTCCGCTCTTCAAGGCCGATATCCAGGAGCAGCGCCCTGTCGGCTTCGGACCGGACCAGGAGGAGGGAGAAGGATCTGTACACCCTCCGCCAGAAGGAGAGGTGGCTCCGGATATGGCCGGCGGTCTTCTCGGAGAATCGCCCGTTGACAAGGATGGCGGGGATGCCCCTTTCGCGCAGTTCGTCCAGCATCAGGGGCCAGATCTCCGTCTCGATCACCGCGAAGGCCCTGGGCCGGACCGTGTCGAGGGCGCGGCGGATGATCCAGGGTATATCCCAGGGGTAGTAAAGGTGCTCGTGGAAAAGCCCCCCCGCGACGCGGTAGGCCATCTCCCGCCCCGTGGTCGTGGTGGTGGAAAGAAGGATCCCCTCGGGGTCAGCGCCCTCTTGCGCGAGGATCTTTAAAAGGGGCCAGGCGGACTGCACTTCCCCCACCGAGACGGCATGGAACCACAGCGGGTCATTGGGCAGGCGTCCCTTCTTCTCCTCGCTGTAGAGGCCCCTCCGCTCCGCCAGCCCTGGGGCGTACTTTTTCGCCAGCCAGGGGAAGGCGGCGCAATAGGCTGCCGAGATGAAGGAGCGGTAAAGGAGGGATGCCAGGTTAGACCACTCCCGCCTTGAGGAGTTCGTGGATGTGGATTATGCCAGTGGCCCTCCCCTC
>Ga0116188_1000435_pt1 | contig 42583 bp, 38 predicted proteins | sample AD_JPNTR2_MetaG_FD_89807 | JGI IMG/M metagenome (GOLD analysis project Ga0116188, IMG submission 89807) | Active sludge microbial communities of municipal wastewater-treating anaerobic digesters from Japan - AD_JPNTR2_MetaG | ecosystem: Engineered > Bioreactor > Anaerobic > Digestate | place...
GGATAACCCATACTGGACATATAGGCCAGATTAGCCTGTCTCGTATCCAGCCTGGAGTGCTGCACTATAACCCTGGTGTTACTTTCAACCTTTATAGAATAAGGAACATCTACCTTCAATTCTACTCCAAGGATTTCTTTCGACCTGTCCAGTCTTACATGCAAAGTCCTTTCACCTGGAATAATAATCTCTTTAGATTCTATCGGATCCTGGTCTTCAAAGTAGAATGTAAACTTGATTTTAGCCGGGTTTTTATTTACATTCAGGATACAGGTAGATTCATGACTAGGCAACTCCAGGTCTCCATAAGGAGGAAGATATGCATCAGGTATCAACCAGATATATTCTCCTATCTCTTCACTCATATTATTACTCCTAAGTTTTTAATCTTTTCTTCTCTTTCTTTAAGCCAGACTTCTATCAATCTTATATCTTCCTCAGACAGATTCCAGTCAGCAGCAGGTACCACATCTTCTATCTGAGAAGGACGACGTATCCCAACAATAGCACTGGTTACTTCTGGTCGTCTTAAAATCCATGCAATAGCTAACTGAGAAGTTGTTCTTCCATATTTTTCGGCAAGCCCCTTTAATTTTTCAACCAATTCTACATTTATACTTAGCTGGGGCTCGTTAAACATGGGGTCGGTACGTCTATGGTCATCTGGAGCCAATTGCTTAACTGTCTCTTTATTATACTTACCAGTCAGTAACCCCTTCTGCATAGGGCTATAAACAACTACACCTATATTCTTCTCCTTACAGTAAGGTAAAATCTCACTCTCAACTTCTCTTCTGAGCATGCTATACGGAGGCTGTAAAGAAGCTATCGGATGTATCTTCTCTATCCTTTTCATCTGCTCTACACTAAAATTAGATACCCCAATATACCTTACCTTCCCATCTTTTACCAGGTCTGCCATAGTACTCCAGGCTTCCTCTATATATTCATCCGGATCAGGCCAGTGTATCTGATATAAATCAATCACATCAACCTGGAGCCTTCTTAAACTATCATCCACCTGCCTCTTTAAACTTTTTCTGGAGAGTTCACCCCTTATATTACCATTCTCATCCCAAACTCTACCACATTTGGTAGCTATAATAGGTCTCTCTGACAAATCTTTTATAGCCTTTCCAACGATCTCTTCAGAATGACCTAAGCCATAAACAGCAGCGGTATCTATCCAGTTTACCCCTAACTCCATAGCTCTCCGTATCGCTTTTATAGAATCCTCGTCATCCTGTGGACCCCAGCTAAACCTCCAGCCACCGCCACCCAATGCCCAAGATCCAAAGCCTATGACAGAAAGTTTTAGGTCTGTCCATCCAAGCCTACGGTATTGCATCCTTACACCTCCAACTATTCCAAAAAGATATTACAATTATAACATACAATTGACGTTATCTATTTTGTGTAATAAAATAGATAATAAAAGGATAGGAGGGAAATACTATGGGTTTAATTTTTAATATCTTCTGGTTGCTTATTATATTACAGATGTTTGTCCCCCTCTTTCAAAAGAGGATGATTCAGCTAAGGAGACAGATGGCTATCAAAGCTCTGGAGGCAAAAAGACACAGCAGAGTAATTACCATGATACACAGACAGGAGACAATGAGCTTGTTAGGATTTCCGGTAAGTCGTTATATTGATATAGAAGATTCTGAGTATATCTTAAGAGCAATTAGAATGACCCCACCGGATATGCCTATAGACATTATACTTCACACTCCAGGTGGGTTAGTTCTGGCTTCAGAACAGATAGCCTGCGCCTTAAAAAGGCATAAGGGGAAGGTAACCGTGTTTGTTCCCCACTATGCAATGTCTGGGGGAACACTTATATCTCTAGCTGCTGATGAGATAGTAATGGATCCAAATGCAGTCTTAGGTCCGGTAGACCCACAACTTGGCAGTTCTCAGGGTGGATATTATCCAGCTTCGTCTATATTGAAAGCCCTGGAAGAACCAAATCCAAATCGTGATGACCAGACCCTAATTCTTGGAGACATAGCTCGTAAGGCTATAAATCAGGTTTATAACACAGTCTATTCCCTGGTAAGAGAGAACGTCCCAGAGGATAAAGCGAGAGAACTAGCAAAGATTTTGAGTGAGGGAAGATGGACTCACGACTATCCAATAAATTATGAAGAGGCAGAAAGACTTGGACTACCGGTTACAGATGAAGTCCCTCCAGAGGTGTATGATCTTATGGACCTGTATCCTCAGACAACCCAGAGGCGTCCATCTGTAGAGTTTATACCGGTACCATACTTACCCCCATCTAGAAAGGCTGGGGAGAAGTAAGGCAAAAATTATACTGGAGGTGATATTTATGAAGGTTACCTGCATTTTACTGGCATTACTGTTTTTATTAGTGAGTGTAACACCTCTATTGGCTGCTGAAGACTTCAATAATTTATCTTTAACTATCTATAATCAAAACATTGCACTTATCAGAGAGGTACGGGAGGTAGTACTGGATGCAGGGAAGCAGATTATAAAATTAACAGATATACCATCTAAGATTAATCCCACCAGTGTTCAGCTGAACGCTCTTACCGACCCTGACAGTTTCTCTGTCCTTGAGCAATACTATAAATATGAGCCATTAAATTCTTCCACGCTGCTCAATAAATATTTAGGAGAGGAGATAAGGATACTTACCAGAGATGGTAATCTATATGAGGGGTACCTGTCAAATTATGACGTCAATCAAATTATACTTGTAAAAGATAAGAAGGCTGGACCTGTATATGTGATTGAGAGAAGTGACATAGTATCCATAGAATTTCCACAGATACCTGAAGGGTTGGCGACAGAACCAGCTCTGGTCTGTTATGTTGAGAGTAAAGATGCAGGCTCTAAGCTGATTGAGCTGAGCTATTTAACTCAAGATATTAACTGGAGCACAAATTATGTAGCCAATATATCACAGGATGAAGAATATCTATCACTTAATGGCTGGGTAACTGTAGAAAACAGATCTGGAGCAAGTTATGAATCTGGCAAGCTAAAGCTTATAGCTGGAGAGATAAATCTGGAAAGAGAAGAGTATGATAGGGCTGATACATTAAAGGCTCTTGTAGCAGAAAGTGCACCGCAATTTGAAGAGGCTGGTCTCTTCGAGTATCATATCTATACCCTTGGGAGAGGAGTAACACTAGAGGATAATCAGACCAAGCAGATATCTCTACTGAACGCCCAGGGGATTCCTATAGAAAAAATATTTATCTATGAAGGCGCAGCTTACAGGGGTTATTATTATGATAACTGGAGAAATCAGAGCTATAATCCGGACGTCTCAGTTTATATAGAGTTTGATAACAGAGACGAGTACGGTTTAGGTATTCCCCTACCTAAAGGAAAAGTTAGAGTATATATAGCAGATGAAGATGATATTTTACAGTTTATTGGAGAAGATTCAATCAATCATACCCCGAGGGATGAAAAGATAAGACTTTCACTTGGTAGCGCATTCGATATAGTTGGAGAAAGAAAGATAGTGGACCACAAGAAAATAAGCAATACTATATATCAGGATACCTATGAGATTACATTAAAGAATCACAGAGAAGAGCCTGCGAAGATAAAGGTTATAGAACGACAGTGGGGTGATTGGAAGGTCTTAAAGTCAAATTCTGACTATACCAAGATCGATGCCTATAACATAGAATTCAATGTGGAAGTCCCTGAAAACGACGAAGTAAAGATAGTCTATACAGCAGAGTACAGGTTCTAGCGTATATTATTTTATACCCTGTGATGTCTTATCACCGTCTCATTGAGAGAAGAGATCGATATATCACTTAGCTCTATTCCTCCTGGAGCTCTCAGAGTAACTGCATATTCCTCTCCTGGGAATATATCGAAATAATTGTCTGATAACTCAACATTATCAGGACAATCTATAGATACAAACCAGGCAAAACTATCACTCCAGAGCTTCAACTGATATTCTCCATCCCTTATAAGGCTAAGTACAGGGACAATCTTTACCGCCGGAATCTCTAATTCCTTAAAATTCACCAGGAATGTTCTATTCAGGGATATACATCTACCCCTATAATAGAGCTTTGCATACACGAAAGATCTGTTTTTATACGTTCCAGGCACCTTGGAGACATCTATCTCTCCAACCCTGACAGGACCTGCGTCTGACAGGTCTAATTTACCCTTCCCTTTCAGTAAAACAGCCCCATCAAAGGACCTCACTCCATACTCTACATCTAGAGTAAGGGGACTATAAATCTCATTTGTAACTATTACATCCAGATAAGTATCTCTCTCCTTAAAGGAGATATGAACAGGTTCATAGGCTTTTCTCACATAATAATAAGATGGCTTCTTTCTGAGATAATAATCAACAACTGTCCATCCGCCTGTAGTTCCCCAACAATCAGAATACATCCAGAACAGTTCTCCAGCTGTCTTAAACATACGATTCTTCCAGTGTTCCAGGGCAAACTTTAGAGCCTCCGCCTGTATCATCTGCCCAGAGATGAGATATTCATCCAGTGATAAATCCTCCTGAGGTATGAAGAATCTCTCTAAAGCAGCCTTTATATTTCCTCTCTCAGCGGTATTATTGTGAAACTTCCAGGTAGGAGAGTCAAGATATAACTCCTTTTCAGGAGTAAACTCCTCTAGACTTCTCTTTAAAGGTGGTGCCAGTTGTCCAAACTCAGAGATAAATTTCCCTTTATCCAGAGAATAGAGCCTGTAGTTTATCCTTTCATACGGATCATCAATCTGGAGACTTAACTGCCAGGCATGCCTGTCCCCACATAACTCTGAGTTGGGGTCTTCACCTCCATAAGGACTGGAAGGCCAATAAGGTCTGGTAGGATCTAACTCTTTTACAAGTCCTGGAAGTAATTCATCGTATATCTTTGTCCCATACAATCTTGTATCTCTACCTCCCCAGGCTCCCATATAGTGAATCCACTGGTTCTCATTGTTACCACACCAGAGGACGAGAGAGGAATGATTACGTAGCTCTTTTATTATCGTCGCTGTCTCTCTTGCTACCTCTTCCATAAACTCCGAATCATCGTCTGGATATGGTGCACAGGCAAACATAAAATCCTGCCAGACCATAATCCCATTCTTGTCGCATAATTCATAGAAGTATGGGTCCTCATATATGCCCCCACCCCATACTCTGAATATATTGAAATTACAAGACCTTGCAAGTTCTACAAGTTTCTTATACTTTTCCCTGGAGACATTGGCTATTAAAGAATCGACAGGGACCCAGTCTGCCCCCTTGCAGAAAACCTCCTTCCCATTTATAGAAAAAATAAAACTCTCTCCCTCATCCATAGGCTCCTGTATAAGCTTCACTTCTCTTATACCATAATTACACTTATAAGAATCCAGCTCCTTAGCTTTATCTGAAATGGTAGCCTTAAAAGAGTATAGATATGGCTCACCTAAAGGCTGAGGGAACCATAACCTGGGATTCTCTACCTCAAGAGAATAGTTCTTTTTATTTATACCAGGATTAAGTGTGAATCTCTCTCCAAAGCCATATTCCCCATCACCCTTAAGTGAAAGGGAAAGGTCTAACTCAAAGGGTTCGGATGTTATATTTTCCATCTCAACATCTATCTCAAGTCTAGCCTTATTTCCTAGTATAGTAGGTCTTATATAAACATCCCTTATTGCGGAAGACTCATAACTATTTAATTCGACAGATCTCCATATACCACAGGTAGGAAGATAAGGTCCCCAATCCCATCCAAATACAAACTGGGGTTTTCTCATCCAGATCCGGTAATAATCTTCTCCAACCCCATACTTCGTTAGAGGTTTATCCTTCACCCGTCTCTTACCGACATCCAGATAAACCAAAAGCTCGTTCTCTCCCTCTCTGATAATACCTGTAATATCTATGGAATATGGGATAAAAGCATTATGATGCTCCCCTATCTTTATCCCATTAAGAAAAATCTCCCCATCCAAATCAAGCCCGTTAAATACAAGTTCTACTCTCTTATGAATGAAATTTTTATCTATGTTGAATATCTTTTTGTACATCCAAATCTTCTCTTCAATCCACCTGCACTTTTCCGCATTGGTACCATAGAGAGGGTCATCTATTTTCTTATTTCTCAGAAGGTCCATATGAACATCTCCTGGGACTAAAGCTGGTAACCACTCACTATCTGAATCTGATTTAAATAACCATTCTCCATCTAAAGATAATTTCTCCATCCTGTCACCTCCAAAGAACAACAAGATTTATGCTATTATTTTAGAATAAACTAAATATGTGTCAAGATAGGAGGAATAGATATGGAAATAATGTTTCTTGGGACAGCTGCTGCTGAGGGGTGGCCAGGGGTATTCTGTAGTTGCGATTATTGTAAGAAAGCTAGGGAACTTGGAGGGAAGAATATAAGGACAAGGTCATCTGTTCTCATAGAGAAAGATATTCTCGTAGATATACCACCAGATACCTATATGCATGGTCTCAGATACAATATAGACCTGAGTCAAATTAAACATCTATTTGTTACCCACTCTCATCAGGACCACTTCTACCCCCAGGAATTACATATGAGAGCTGATCCATTCGCACATATACCAGAAGAAGCAATCTTAAATATATATGGTAATTCCAAAGTGACAAAAATAATAGATGACCATATAAATATTGAAAGAGCAAAGATAAGGTTGCACACAGCTCACCTTTTTGAAACATTAGGGGAAGAAGGTTTTACTCTGACTCCTCTTCCAGCAGACCATGCACGGGAAGAGGAGTGTTTCTTGTATCTGATAAATATCGAAGGAAAAACTATATTCTATGGACATGATTCTGGATGGTATCCTGAAAAGACGTGGGAGTATCTATCAGGTATCTACATAAATCTTGCAATCTTTGACTGCACATTTGGTAAGAACGATGAAAGAAATGGGCACATGGGGATACCAGCAATCATTTCTGCAAAAGAGAGATTAGAAAAGTTTGGAAGTATAGATTCCAACAGCATAAGTATAGCGACTCATTTTTCTCATAATGGAGGATTATTACATGAAGAGCTGGAAGATGAGTTAAGCAGATATGGATTTATAGTTGCATACGATGGTATGGTCTTAAATATATAAATAAAAATGGTATAATGTAAACAGAGGAGGTAGAGTTGAAGAAGGTAATTATATCTTTTATACTGATAATCCTTGCTATTCTGGGAAGTAACAGTGCATACAGCAATAACGATACTGTCCATATCATCCATATCTCAGGGATGATAAACGAAGGGGTATATACGCTTGTCCGTAGAGGGATAAACAAGGCTATAGAGAATAATGCCAGGTATATAGTGGTAGAGATAGATACCTTTGGAGGACTTGTGGACTCTGCGGTGAAAATAAGGGATGCACTGCTTGATAGTCCAATAACTACAGTAGCCTATGTAAAAAACAGGGCATGGTCTGCTGGAGCATTGATAGCTATAGCCTGTGAGAAGATTGCATTTACTGAGGCTGGTTCTATGGGTGCAGCTGAGCCACGTCCTACCGATGAAAAAACCGTGTCAGCATTGAGGGCTGAATTTTCTGCTACGGCAGAGAGGAGAAAAAGAGACCCGAAAATAGCTGAGGCTATGGTTGATCAAAGTATAGAGATAGAAGGGCTAAAACCAAAAGGTAAATTGCTAACCCTTACCGCCAGTCAGGCTAAGAAATATAAGTATGCAGACCTTATAGCCAATAGTTACGATGAACTCTGGAATGAGCTTAAGATAAAGAACCCCAGAGTAATGGAAGAATATCTGAACTGGTCAGAAAGACTTTCACAGATAACGGCAGATCCCACCTACAGTTTTTTATTTCTCCTTGTAGGAATGATCCTGCTACTTGCAGAATTCCAGGTTCCAGGATTTGGTATACTTGGGGCATTAGGGATAACTTCTATCGCCCTTACATTTATAGGGAACTATCTTGCTGGTTTAGCAGGTATAGAGTCCATACTACTTCTGATAGGAGGGCTTATACTTCTCTTTATAGAGCTACATACTCCTGGGTTTGGTATACCTGGTATAGCTGGGATAATTTCACTATTTACAAGTTTATATATGGTATTGGGTGGCGGGATCAATGCGACCAGGTCTATTGCAATGGCAGGTATACTCATACTGGGAGTAATAATACTTTTTATTACATATCTCCCTAAAAGTTTCGCATGGAAGAGATTAGCCTTAAAGGAGGCTGAAAAAACAGAAACAGGTTATACTGCAGTTACAGTTGAAGAGAATCTGGTGGGTAGAGAAGGAATAGCGGTAACTCTCTTAAGACCAGCCGGGGTAGTGGAGATAGATAATAAAAAATATGATTGTCTTACAGAGGGAGAATATATACCATCTGGAACAAAGGTAACAGTAACTAAAGTGATTGGTAATAGGATTTTTGTAAGAAAAATCGATTAGGAGGAGGTGGTTTTTATGGAAAACACAGTTATTGCCTATTGGTTACCGATAGTTGTAATAGTTATAGCATTGATACTTTTTTTCCAATTTGTCCCTTTAGGACTATGGATATCTGCCATAGCAGCATCAGTAAAAGTCACAATAGTAACACTTATAGGGATGAGGTTAAGGAGGGTTCCACCCCATAAGATAGTGTTACCTCTTATAAAAGCAACAAAAGCAGGATTGGATTTAAACATAAATCAGCTGGAAGCTCATTATCTGGCGGGAGGGAATGTGGATAGAGTTGTAGATGCCATTATTGCTGCAGAAAGAGCTGGCATCCCGCTAAATTTTACCAGAGCAGCAGCTATAGATTTAGCGGGGAGAGATGTCCTGGAAGCTGTTCAGATGAGTGTAAATCCAAAGGTAATAGAGACCCCTATAGTAGCAGCGGTAGCTAAAGATGGGATAGAACTGAAGGTAAAAGCAAGAGTTACGGTAAGAGCTAATATAGAAAGGCTTGTAGGAGGAGCTGGAGAGGCAACCATAATAGCCAGAGTTGGAGAAGGTATAGTTACCACCATCGGGTCTTCAGAAACCCACAAACAGGTCCTGGAAAATCCAGATAAGATATCCAGGACTGTCCTGGAGAAGGGGCTAGACGCCGGAACAGCATTCGAGATATTATCTATAGATATAGCAGATGTGGACGTGGGGGCTAATATAGGAGCAAGGCTTCAGATAGACCAGGCTGAGGCTGATAAAAGGATAGCCCAGGCAAAGGCGGAACAGAGAAGAGCTATGGCGGTAGCCAGAGAACAGGAGATGAAGGCATATACCCAGGAGATGAGGGCTAAAGTGGTAGAAGCGGAGGCAGAGATTCCAAAAGCTATAGCTCAGGCACTTAGAGAAGGTAAACTTGGTGTATTCGACTATTATAATCTCAGAAATATTCAGGCGGACACATCTATGAGAGAATCTTTCTCAAAGATGACCCCACCATCAGAAGGTGAACAGAAATGAGTAAAGAAATAACCCAGGATGAAACTCAAGAGGGGATAAGCCTAGAGTATAAAGAAGAGATAAGAGGGATAAGAGAGAATAAAAAGTATGAGGAGGAAAAACCAGAAAAGGAAGAATATCTGGCATCAAAAGATATAGTAAAATGTTTTCTCTTCCACGAACTCATATCCAGACCCATCTCCCTGAGAAGATAAGATTATGAACGAGTCCCTGGCGATTGATTTTATAAAGAAATTAAGGGCTCATCAGATATGGTGGGATGATTCTGTAAGGGAACCAATAAATATAAAAGAGGACATCCCTCCTGCTGATGTGGAAACCAATGTTGAAATTTCTGGAGAGTGGAAGGCGATAGAGACAGAAAAAATAGACCATAGGAAGAAAATAGTGATAGTTGATGGAGTAAGGAGGATAGATGCCCACCTGATCCTGGGAGATGCAGGAAAATCTGCACTTCTTGGAGAGTTTGCCGTGGGAGCTTTCAGCCTGGAGGATGGTAAGGTGATAGAAAGAATAGTTGAATGTGTAATCGTCTTGCCACCGGGAATATCTAGCTCGCATCCTTTATCTATCGGAAAGGCTGAGTATATCCCATTTTCCGGAGGTGATTCTACCGAAGAGGGACTTTATAGCTCTTTTATACAGAGGATGAGAGAGAGAGAAAGGACGCTAGCATTTGAATTTTCAAGGTCTGGTTACACTGTAATTGCAGACGGTCCTCTACAGGTTCCTTTCTCAGAAGTTGGAGTGACACTTGGATTTATAAAAAGCATACAGAGATATTATTTATACGGTAAATACTGGGATACAGTACTATCATTAAGGAGAGGAGAAAGAACTCCGATATTCCTTATACGGACAGGAGAAGATTTGCCCCCCAAATACTCCTGGTACTTAAGATTGAAGGAACCTAAATATTTTGAATCTCCATTTTTCGGGCTGGTAAGGCTAGAAGCCCCATCGAATCTGGATATAGAGTATGTAAAAAGTCTGGCTCAATTTGCAGGAGGATTTTTGCCGTATATAATAAGCAGCAGTACTTTAAGCAGTAGAGCCCCAGAAAATTTAGCCCCTCTAGAAAGCTTAGAGAGGAGATTAAGGGCGATGTTTCATCCTGCAGATCATATAAGGGCTACTCTCAGGCAATTAATAGCCCAGGCATACGAGGAGGTTAAATGAATGTCGGTATAGTATTGGGAACTAGAGAATCTACTCCTTTTGAATTCTATATAGAGGTGGATGGTAATCAGACACTGCAGGTAGATGATATAATAGTTACAACCTGCGAGTATCCCAGATTTGGCAGGGTAACTTTCTATGGGATAGTAGACCAGGCAATGTCCAGACTAGAAGGTCTGGAGACTAATGAACAGGCAAGATTTCACTCTCAAGGACTTTTTGATGCCAATCTTACATACTACTGTCACATTGTGGTCACTAGAACATTGGCTGAGGATGGTTCAAGTCCTAAAATTCCACCGAGACCGGGCTCAGAAGTGAGACTTGCCGATGAAAGAGATACTGAACTTGCACTATACTTTGATAAGATGGAGAAGAGGAAGATCCCCTGTGGACTCTTATCCAACAATACACCCGCATATCTGGACCTTGATTTTATTCTAGGAATAAAGGGTGGACATATAAATATAAGTGGGAAAAGTGGAGTAGCCACAAAGACATCTTATGCTACATTTCTTCTTTACTCCTATTTTTCTAATCTTCAAGAGATAAAGAGGACATATCCTGAGGTTGGACTGACCAATACACATGCAGTTATATTTAATGTAAAGGGGGAAGACCTGCTCTTTCTTGATACACCAAACTCAAAATTGAGTGACAAAGACAGAAAAATGTACGAGGCTATGGGTTTAAAGGCTAAACCTTTCGAAAGTGTAAAATTTTATGCCCCACCAAGACCTAAGAGAGGACAGTATGATGCTATTCTCCCAAATACAGAGAGCAGACTGAAAGGGGTTAATGTTTTTGCCTGGACGATGAGAGAGATTGGAGAAGAAGACCTGTTATGGTATCTGTTTTCTCCAAAAGATCTTTCAGATACAAGTCAGTTATATCTGGCTATAAGAATAACTACAAACTGGCTCAATAGAGAATTAAAAGATGGACTTAAATTTCAATCTATAAAAAGTATGATCCAGACACTAGAGGAAAGTATAGAAGATGTGATGGGTAGAGTAGCATCTGGAACCAGAGATGCATTTATGAGAAGGTTGTACAGGGCGGAACAGGAAATAGGTCCTCTTATAGTCCCGGAGACCCTCCCATTTGATGTGGAAACAGAATCTTATAGTATAGACTGGAGAAGTGCTCAGGTAAATGTAATAGATATTCATAAATTATCTCCCAGGGCTCAATATTTCACTGTAGGTGCTGTACTGAAGTCGATAGTTGAGGAGAAGGAGAAAACCGGAACTCCCTGGCCTTTGGTCTTTATAGTGCTGGATGAGCTGAATAAATATGCACCTCTAACTGGTGACAGCCCTATTGCTGAGACGGTACTGGATATAGCCGAAAGGGGGAGAAGTCTGGGTATAATCCTTATAGGAGCACAGCAGACAGCGAGTGAAGTAACACATAGGGTGGTATCGAATGCATCTATAAGGGTATGCGGTAATATGGATGCCAGTGAGGCAGAACACAGTGTTTATGATTATCTTGGATCTGCAAACAGAAAGCGTGTTCAGTATCTGACCCCTGGTCAGATGTTTGTATATCAGCCAGGATTACCACAAACTGTCCTTGTTCAATTCCCTATGCCAGCATGGGCTACAAGATATCAGGAGAGCAGAGAATCGGATTATATAGCTGAAGATTTTACAATCGATATAATGGAGGAAATGGGGAAAGAATAATAGAAGGGGCAGGAAAGCCCCTCCCACATTTTTACGTCCACCAGGGAACAGCAGGTGGCTCTTCCAGAATTACCTCTTTGAGAAAAGTAACAGCCTTCTTCAGTCCTTCTTCTATAGAAGCAAGACCATCTTCATGCTCTATACTCATCACATAATCATAACCTACAGACCTCAAAGCGCTCACTATATCCTTCCAGACCTTATAATCATGACCATACCCTACACTTCTGAAGATCCAGGACCTTTCCAGGACCTGCGTATATGGCTTATTATCCAGCACACCGTTTACCGCAGTGTTGACAGGGTCTATATATGTATCTTTGGCATGGAAGTGGAATATCGCATTCTCCTTACCCAGAGCCCTGATAGCAGCCACTGGGTCTACCCCCTGCCAGAATAGATGACTGGGGTCAAAATTAGCACCAATAGAAGGACCCACTGCTTTTCTTAATCTTAAGAGGGTATCCACATTATAAACCGCAAATCCTGGATGCATCTCAAATGCTATCTTTTTTATACCATAAGAGTTAGCAAACTCTGCCTCCTTCTTCCAGTAAGGGATGATCTTCTCTTCCCATTGCCACTTCAGAATAGATAGATAATCAGGAGGCCACGGACAGGTTACCCAGTTTGGATATCTGGAATTCTCTGAGTCACCAGGACATCCAGAGAAGGTTATCACTACAGGAACTTCCATCTCTCCGGCAAGTCTAACAGTATCCTGCCAGTCCTGGTGGAATTTTTTAGCCATCTCTTCCTGCGGATGTAACGGATTTCCATGGACACTCAACGCACTTATGAGTAGTCCCCTATCTTCAAACAACCTTTTAAAGTTCTTAATAGCTGTTTTATCCTTCAATAATTCTGAGGGCTTACAGTGAGCATTACCTGGATAACCACCACATCCCACCTCTACCGCTGATAGCCCATAAGAAACAATCTTATCAAGGGCTTCTTCTACCGGTAGATCTTGAAACAGAACAGCAAATACTCCTAGTTTCAATCAAACCACCTCCTATTATTTTTTAATGGAAGACTTATCACTTCTTCTATAACACCTACTCTCAACGACTTATCACTCATAGATCTTCCCTCCTTCCGTCAATCTAGATTAACCTTAACTTAATTATACCACAATCTACCTGGATAGAAGGATTATACCAATAAAGACAAAGATTATACCGATGATTTTAACCGGACTAAAACTTTCACCGAATAGTATGAAAGAGAATATAGAGACAATTGCAAAACCAGCACCTGTCATTATTGGATATGCTATGCTCAGCTCTAATCTGGAAAGGACAAAACTGTACCCGATAAAGGCAAGACCAAAAAATAAAAGCCCTGCAAGTACGAGAGGGCTCCTTAACAAATGATGAAATATGTGAAGTATACCCCCAGTATAATCTCTCATCCCAGCTTTTATAAATACATTAGCCAGTGCATTCGATATAAGAGAAAGTACAAGCAGTATATAAATCAACCTATCTCACCACCTGTTATTCTCTGTAAGATTCTATATGGTCCCAGGTACATAATAGTAGCATAGTTTAATCTGATAAAGTCATCCAGGTCATTTACGCCTGTACTAACTGAACTCTCATTGGGTTCTACAACATTCTCAGCACCATTCCACAAGACTATAATTTTCACATTATTCCTTTTTAACTCATCGATGATTTCAAGCTGAACCTTCCTGGTATTAGCCAATCCTGGATGAAGTTCATGATATTTTGTGGCACTATGTCTCTCACAGAGAAAGTAAAACATTACATCATTAATAAAGATTCTGTCATGTCTTGAATTTCCGACAAATATAAGCTCGTCTGGTTTTGTGTTTGCCCGAACGATTTTAATGGCAGGTTCAAGGTAAGTCTCCTGCCCCTGAAAGACGTATATCCCTTTAGCCCTTTCAAATTGAGATGTTACAAGCCCTGGTATCTTAAAAGAGAAAATGCGATGGATAGAAACACCCTTAAAATCTCTAAAACAACTGAAAATGACAAAAACAGATAACACCAGAGAGACTACCTGCAAAGTAGCCTTAGCAGGGATATCTCTATAGAATCTCCTGAACTGAACAGGGATATATATAATGATGGATATTACCGTCCCCAACACAAGAGGAAGTGCATATACAGCGATAACAAGACCCTTTAAAGCATTAAGATATAGAGCAAGGGTAAGGATAAACCCCATAAGAAGGAGAAGAATTTTGATAATAATTTCTCTCCTTCCCAGAATTTTGATAAGTTCACTCTTATAAAGAGAAGATAATAACATAATCGCTGGAATTATGGTTGGAAGTAAATGAGGAACATCTGACCTTACCCACGCCTGATTAAAGAAGAAAAGACCAAGTATTAAAAAGAGTAAATTAACCCACTCATTCCCTTTAAAATATTTCAATTTAAATATATTTAAAACTATAAAAATCCCAGAAATTAGATATATTATTATTGGGAAATAGAAAAGAAAAGAGTATAGATTAAATCCAAAACCCGGATAAGGTAAATCTCTAACCCTGAGGAAAACTTTACCTGGAAAGATTATAAGGTCATAGATGATCTCTCCAAATGGAACGTTAACTAAAAAATAGATGGCAAATGGCAGAAATCCTGCTACAGTACCGGCAAGATATCTACCCCAGAGTTTTATGGTATCTTTAATACTCCTATCAGATATCTTTAGATACGCATAAAACAGTATCACTATAGTTGAAGCTATAAATGTATAACCACCTATATCATGCCTGAAGATAGCACCTATACCAGTAATGATACCACCAGTAAATAGACTTGAGAGTTTCTCTGTAGAGAGAAAATCAATCACAAAGTATATGCCCAAGAGACTCCAGAATGTCCCGGCTGGGGTTGGAGAAGAGTAAAACAGACCCCAACCGCCCATCCAAAGGGTGGAAAGAACCAGGGAGAGAAGCGCCAACCTTTCGTCCGAGACTTTTCTAACAATAAAATATACCAGCAAAACTATCAGAAGATTTATAGTAGCACTGTAAACCCTTGTGACAAAAAGATTTTCTCCAAAGATCTTAAATAGAAATGCCACCGTATAAAACTGACCAGGGGCATACATAGTCCAGAAATCTCTGTACGGCATATCTCCTTTAAGTATTCTGCTTGCCCCATAAACTACTATACCCTCATCGTACATATTGTAACTGATATTGATACTGCCGTAAAGGAATAATATGCTGATTATTAAAGCAAATAAAAACAATTTCCTCTCTTTTAGAATATAATCCATTATAGATCCTCCCCAAGTCAATATCTCTTAAATAACTCTCCCCACTCCGTTTTCATAAAGTCCTTTATCCTTGATCTACCGATAACAGGATACCAGATATAATCATGGTAAATATTAGATGCCAGTGTGGGGAGCACCATCAGCGGAGAATATAAAAGAGGCTTTTCTAAAAATCTCAAAGGTCCTTTTCTCACCATCTGATCCCCCCATATGACAAAGCTTCTCTTCGTTTTAAACCCGAAATTCACCTCGGATATATCTTCACCGATTATATCTATGTTACTCAAATCCCCCACACCTAATTTCATATCGTTGCACATACCTATGTAAGGTATATCTAACGGATTAAAACCCATCATCTTGGCACTCACTGCATCTATAGCGACCGGATCAAAACCGGCAAGGATACAATTCTCTATTCTGGGGATCATCGTCCTTGGTCCAGCCCCATCACCACAGACCGTTCCATCCATAACGGTAAATATAGCAGGATGAATCTCTCTCTGGATGATCATTAAATCGACAAGGACCTCATGTATATATTTATGGCAGTAATGCCTGACCTCTTTCAGAAGTCCACCAAATGCATTCTTTATAGACCCGGTAGTTATAGAATGACCATGAGTCTTAACGGTTGGCAGATGAATAATATTCTTCCCTATAAACATCTCCGGTATCTCAAAACCTTCAGGGAAAATCTCATTAAGCCTTAATAGTTTGGTCCTGGTCTCATACTTAATCCATCTAACTGTAGTCAGCGGTATAAAGTGAAGTCCGTACCTCTCTAATACAGGTAACCACTTATTATTAATAGCTCCCTTTATCGGGTTTGTTACAACCGTTCTGTTCTCTACTGGAAATATTCTTTCCCTCTCATATCCATCCTCTAAGAGTGTTTTTATAACACCCTCCACCTGCCAGGGGGTAGAAGAACATGCTGGGAAATATCTTGTCCAGGAGAGATTGAGCTTTAGAATAATATCAATATCTCTTCTGACAAAATCACCGTACCTGGATAACCTCATTAATCTGCCATAATCATCCAGAACACCCTTTGGACCAGTCTTTAAAACCACAACAGTTGATCTTGCCATAAACTGCTCTCCCTCACAATATATAGATTATCACAAAGACTATTATAATCCAAAGAATAATATCTATCATCAATGGCTTGTCAATAATAAACGCTTCTTCAGGGCTCTCCCCAAATCCTCTTCTATATATCAGATACAGATATCTGAAGAGACCATACAGGACGAACGGCACAGTAAATAGAAGATCACTGGTATCAAATCTTTCGATGGTCCTCTGGGACATAGTATAAAGTGTATACGCAATAAGAACAGATGAAGTGGTTATGTTTATCATCTGGTCTAAAAGCTGTAAATCATAATCCTTGAGGACCTTACGTTTCACCCCAGCGTCTTCAAGATTAATTAACTCATACCTCCTCTTACTAAGGGCAAGGAGTAATGCTAAGAGTATCGTACAGATAATCAACCAGGATGATATGGAGACATCTATAACCACTGTTCCTGCAACCACCCTGAGGAGTGAGCCAAATGAGATGGAAAGTACATCTAATATCGGAATATCCTTGATATAGAGGGTATATAAAATCTGAAGTAATATATAGCCTGCCACAACCATGAAAAATCTACGATGCAAAAGATAAGAGCCTATCAGAGATAATGGCAGCAAGATAGCCACTGCAAGCCTGGCATAAGAAACCTTAAGTCTACCGGAAGCAAGTGGTCTTTTAGACTTTAAAGGATTAACTTTATCATATGGTAAATCTATTATGTCATTTACAGTATAAACTATACCAGAGACCAGACAGAAGAGGAGAAAGGCTAAAAGGGAGTATAAAAACTTCTCCGGATTAAAGAGGTTCTGAGAGAATATTAAACCAGCAAAAATTAAAAAGTTCTTAACCCATTGCCTGGGACGAAGGGTCTCTATAATATAAATTATACTGGACTTATCTTCCATCAGTAGTCTAGGGAAATAATCACCGATCTACTTCCAGCAAATCACTTCCAGTAGAACCCCATCAGGTCCATAAAAATATCCATACTTCCCATCTGGAAATTCTATTGGACCCAGGATAAAGTCAATCCCTTTCGACTTTAAATAGTTATAAGTATCATCCATATTATCAACCAGAAGGGCAATATGTTCCACCCCTCCTCTCTTTCTCTCCTCCCAGGAAGTTTTCATCCCCTCTGATGGTCTATCATCCGGGGCTATTAACTCCAGCATAGTATTACCGATATTGAGAAATACTATCCTCGCCTTCTCTTTCTCATCATAGAAATCCCTTACTATACTAAAACCGAGTGTATCTCTGTAAAAATTAAGATTCTCTTCAAGATCACTAACTATAATGGATATATGGTCTAATCCCTTTATAGACATAAAAACCTCCTCTATAAATTTATATTTTTATTGGATATTTGCCAATCTCCTTGGCATATTTAACCATCTGAATGAGTGTATCTGGTTTTACCCCTGCATATGTCTCTCCTCCAACCGCAAGGGCATAACCACCTCCTGGGGCTCCAATACTTATAGCCCGTCTTACAGCCTTTTCAGCTGTCTCCAAATCATAATACAGGTCTTTACAGTTCAATCCTCCACTGAAGAATACTTTATCCTTGAATACTGGCTTTGCATTAGCGATATCGCTGAATCCACCTATATCCATAGATGTTAACTTCACTATATCTGCATAGGTCTTAAAATGATGGTCGTTAGGTCCATCTGCATGAAGATGTCTCCCATTAATTCCATAACGACCATAGAGAAGCATATTATATGGCATTATATGCTGTCTATACATCTCATCAGAGACAAATGCTGAGTGGTCATCGGCAAGACCCAGATGGGTTGTCTTTACTCCAAAGTACTTATCTCCAAAATCATGTATCTTTATAAATGCTATCAGCAGTTTTTCAAAAAGCCTATGCACTAACTGTGGATCTTCTACAAGATACATAAAGACCTCAGCTGGTTCCAATATGCCACAGGCTGCAGATAGGGGTGGATGAATCCCGAATCTTCCACCAACAGGGATATTAAGCCCGAGTTTTGATACTTTCTCCTTTAAAAGTTCGTACTTCTTGTAGAAATCTATGATGCCAGGATGGTCTTCCGGGTCAGGAGTTTTCAGCCTTTCTACCGCTTCCGGAAGACTCATGGTCCTCACCACCCAGGGAGACGTGTCATCAGGATATTCTATGGGAAGATCAAAATATATACCCTCATAAACAGGTCCTAAATCAAGGTTAACACCATATCCAACCCTATCATCCTGCAATTCTTCAAATGCCCACTTCAATCCCTTCACCTGAACCTCGATCTGAACATCCAGATTGGTGTAATAATCTCTTATATTAAAACCAAACAACCTGGAATAGAAACTTCCACCTGTACTTATAGTGATTGGGACCCTATCCGGTTCTTTAAAACTCCTGGCTATTTCAAGCCTTCTTCTGGACTCTTCAATCTGAGTCTGATACTTTTCCGAATTAAATTCCAGTCTCATATCTTATCTCTCCCAGTATAAGTTTATTTACAATCTCTATTATACCTCTACTTACAGGATTTTCCGCTACATACCCACCATTTCTTTCAACAGTTTCTTTTATCTCTGGCTCAGCATTAGATACTGTAGCAACCCGAAATCCAAATCTCCCATCAAGCATATCCTTATCATTCCCCGAATCTCCAATAACCAGAACCTCTTCTGGTAGTAATCCAAGATGCCTAGATAGAGTTAAGACTGTATTCCCCTTACCTGCCGATGGAGGAAGTATCTGGACCAGACTAAAATTATAATTACTCCAGAGAGGCACCCCTGAGGATTTTAGTTTTTCTCTTAACTGTTTCTCGTAATTCTTTGCCTCCTCTATACTGCTAAATCTCATAGCCACCATATTTCTAATCAGAGAGACCTCTCCTATTATATGGATAGAAACTCCTACACCCATACTCTTTAATCTACCCATCTCCTCTAAAATTATTCTTTCTGCTAAAGGATAGAGTTCTTTCCACTCTTCGGATACCCTTCTATTCCAGGAATCCAGAGGGATATACTGATCCCCATCTAACAGGTATATCTGAGATTCATTTACTATAAGCGAATGAGGATAACCCATCCCATCCCCCAGCCCATTAGAATTTATAATATTTATCTGGTCCTCTATTTTGCGTCCACTGGCGGTTGAAATCTTTACACCTAAATTCACTATTTTATTCAATACCTCTTTAGTTTCTTCAGGGATTACCAGTCCATTTTCAAGGATAGTCCCATCCAGATCGAAAGCCAATAATTTTATCATCTTGTAATCACCTCTTTAGATAATTATAATGGTAAAAAGACTTTTATGCAAAAAAGGAGAAATAGATGTTTTACAGAGAAGATTGGGATAAGATTAAAGAGATATATAAAGTGTGGTGGAATAAAGAGCTGGATTATCCTCTTCTGCAGGTAGCAAGTCCTAAAGAGGGGATAAAAGATTATGAGGGTTATGATGGGTGGGGATTCTTAAGGTATAAATCTTGTCCAGAGAAAAATATAGACCTGTTTGAAAAAAGATGCAGTGAGACTTTCTTTGGAGGAGAATCATTCCCTAACCTCTGGATGAATCTGGGACCTGGCGTCTTAGCCTCATATTATACTGATTTCCTGAAGTTTGACGGAAATACCAATACTTCCTGGTTCGAGTGTCCACTCCCCTGGGAAGATGTAGAAAGATTGGAATTTAAAGAAGATGGTGAGTGGTGGCAGTATACAAAATATATCACCAGATTATCAATCGAGAGGGGAAAAGATAAGTTTATAGTTGGGACAACAGATATTGGGGGAGTTTTAGATGTTCTCTCATCTTTTAGAGGTGCTAAGAATCTTTTAATAGACCTGATTGAAGAACCGGAGAGAGTGCTATATATGTCAGATAAGATACTGAGGTCCTGGTTTAAGGTATATGACGATTTATACAGTATGATAAAGGAGTATCAAGAGGGGACATCGGCATGGATGGGTATATGGTGTCATAAAAGATGGTACCCATTACAGTGTGACTTCTCCTATATGATATCTCCAAAGATGTTTGAAAAGTTTGTAGCTCCTTATTTAATAGAACAGTGTAAATGGCTGGATTACTCCATATATCATCTAGATGGTCCGGGAGAGATACCACATCTTGACATCCTGCTGGATATTCCAGAATTAACTGGAATACAGTGGGTTCCAGGAGAGGGTAACCCCCAGTGTGACTCTCCCAGATGGTTTCCCATCTATAAAAAGATATTAGCCCACAATAAATTATTAGTCCTCCAGTCATTTGATGACAAAAATAATATCTCCAGGATCTTTGATGAATTTTCGGGTAAAGGGGTGTTAATATCTACCTGGTTTGATAGTGAAACTGGTGCAAGGGAATTCCTTAAAAGTGTGAGGTAATTCAGTCTGTTAAGACAGGGGATAGTCTTATTCTATGATGGCTATCCCTTTAAAAATTTCATTTGGCTACCATCTTTTTTAAATACCGCTCTAACACCCCATAGATCAGTAAAAACAAGAGCATATTAATTGATCCTTGAACTATATTAAACGGAATAACTGCCACCTTTATAAGATTCCATACTTCTGCCACTGGAAGTCCTGTGTACATAGGTGTAAAAACCAGATTTACCGGTATCATTATTAATGTTTTGGCAGCCACTCCCGCCAGAAGAGCTGGGATAAGAATTTTACTATTATATTTAAGGATAAGGGCAGGTACAATTACAAAACCTCCAGTTGCTATGGTATTCATAAGGACACCTATAGGACCACCCAGACCTTTTATAATAAAGTAAAGGATATTCTTTATTAAAATAGAGAGAAATCCTATCCAGGGTCCATATACAATACCAGCAAGAAGAACAGCGACATCTCCTGGATCATAGAGTAAGAAATTTGCCTCCGGTATAAGGGGAACCTGAAAGAGCATCAGTATAAATCCGATAGCAGACAATAACGCTCCTCCAACATATATTTTGATACTCCTACGCATAGCACAAACCTCCTTATAAAATTTAAGCCCCGAAGAACTTCGGGGCTATTTTTAACCAATAAAAAATACCTTCTCCCATCCGGACTATACCGTCGGCACTGGAATTTCACCAGTTCTGCCATAAAGGCTTGCGGGCTTTACCGCCGGTAGGGAGTTGGAGTAAATACTCCTCACCCATCCCCGAAGGTAACACTATCAACATTCAATTCTTGAGATATTATACAATAATCCCTGTAACATCTGCAAGCAGATTCTGGTCATACAAACCTTTTTTTACCACCTCTTCCTCATTCCTTTTTATGTTGCCAAGCTTATTCATATAAGTGTAAAATATTCTAAATAAGATATAAGGAGAAGATGATGGAGGATATAGACATCTCATTCCTGGAGAACAAGGCAAAAGAGATAAGAAGGAATATAGTAGATATGATTTATCATTCAGGGGCAGGACATATCGGAGGGTCTCTTTCATCTACCGACATACTGGTTACACTTTATTATAAGACCCTGAGGATAGACCCTAGGAATCCCGTCTGGACCGACAGAGATAGATTTATCTTAAGCAAGGGACATAGTGTGGAGGGATATTATACTATTCTGGCAGATCTAGGATTTATAGATAGAGAAGAACTGAAAACCTACTGTAAATTCAATTCGAGATTAACAGGTCATCCAACGGTCAAAATCCCTGGAGTAGAAGCTAATACCGGCTCTTTAGGGCATGGACTCTCTCTTGGGGTAGGGATGGCTCTTGCGGGGAAGATGGATAAAAAAGATTATAAGGTGTATGTATTGATGGGAGATGGAGAACAGGCAGAGGGTTCTATATGGGAAGCAGCTATGTGTGCCAAGCATTATAAACTGGACAATCTTATTGGTATAGTGGACAGGAATAAACTTCAAATTGGCGGACCTACCGAGTATGTTATGAGTTTAGAAGATCTGTCTGCAAAGTGGGCTTCCTTTGGTTGGGAAGTGGTAGAGGTGGACGGACACAACATTAGTCAATTAGTAACAGTATTTGAGAGTGTGCCAGTAAAATATAATAAACCCACTCTCATACTGGCTCATACTGTAAAGGGTAAGGGGGTATCATTCATTGAGGACAAACCAGAATGGCATCACAAGATTCCTACCCCAGAAGAGTATACCAGAATGATCAGGGAATTAAATCAGGAGGATGATAATGTCAGAGAAGACATCGGTTCTGCCGTGTAGAAAGGCTTTTAGCGAGGCATTATTTGAATTGGCTAAAGAAGACAGGGATATCGTTGTTTTAACTTCTGACTCCAGAGGGTCTGCCAGCGTAGAAAATTTTGCAGAACATCTTCCAGGACAGTTTATAGACGTTGGGATAGCAGAACAGAACCTGATAAGTATAGCAAGTGGACTTGCAGGTTGTGGGAAGAAGCCATTCATTTTTGCTCCAGCCTGTTTTTTAAGTACAAGGAGTATTGAGCAGATAAAGATAGATGTTGCCTATACAAACAGGGATGTTAAGATAATTGGAGTAAGCGGAGGTGTCAGTTATGGTCCCTTAGGTTCTACCCATCACTCCTTAGAAGATATAGCCTTTATGCGAGCTATTCCCAATATGACTGTAATACTTCCCTGTGATGTAAATCAGACAAAAGCCCTGGTTAAATCTCTTCTATCTTACAATAATCCTGCTTATATCAGAATGGGAAGGAATCCTGTTGAAAATGTCTATGATGAGAATATCTTTTTCAACATAGGCAAGGCTAGCCTGTTATCGGATGGAGCTGATGCCACTATAATTGCCACAGGAGAAGTTGTCAAAACAGCCTATGATGCTGCCTTAATTCTGAGGGATAAAGGTATATATACTAGAGTTATAGATATGCATACAGTTAAGCCGATAGATGAAGAAATTATAATAGAATCTGCCAGAAAAACTGAATTCATAGTTACTGTTGAAGAACACAATATAAGGGGAGGGCTGGGATCTGCTGTGGCAGAAGTATTAATCAAGAGACTTCCGGTAAAAATGTATATGGCAGGCATCCCTGATGAGTTTTCGATAACTGGCTCTCAAAAGGAAATACTGGAGTACTATAACATCACTCCAGAAGGTATCAGTAATATCATATTGAAAGAGTTGAGGAGGGGATAAAAATCACTGCAGGGGCAATAAAGGGCTAGGAGGAAATTTATGAGATATAAAGATAATTGGGAAGAAACTAAAAGTAGATTTGTCGCCTGGTGGAGGCACTCCAGGATAGATAGACCTATGATGAGGGTTATAGGAAGACTGGAAGACCCTGTAGAGCCCTTAGAAATAATAGAACCTCCCAGAACCCCAATGGAATATCATCTAGATGTAGATAGAAAAGTAAAAGAATTACGTAATTTTTGCCGAACTCACCTCTTCCTGGCAGAATCATTTCCCTCTCTAAATATAAATATAGGACCAGGCTCAATGGCTACGTATTTAGGCTCAGAACCTGTATTCTCCTGGGATACGGTATGGTATACACCATGTGTTACTTCTGACTGGTCTGATTGGGGACCTCTGAGATATGATGAAGATAACTACTGGTGGAAACTCCACCTGAGCCTGATCCGTAAAGCTAAGGAGTTGGCAGGCGATGATTTCCTCGTAAATATACCGGATATAATAGAGAGCATAGATATTCTTTCCTCTTTAAGGGGGGCACAAAAATTTATATATGACCTTATTGATAGCCCTGATATAGTAAAAAAATATATAAAGCAGACAGATGAGCTCTACTTTAAATACTATGATGCCATGTATGAAATCGTAAAATGTACAGATGGAAGCAGTAGCTATACAGTGTTCGATATATGGGGACCTGGTAAGACCGCTAAAGTCCAGTGTGATTTTTCAGCTGTTATGTCTCCGAAACAGTTTTATGAGTTCTTTATACCGTCACTTACATATCAGTGTAATAGACTGGATTATGTTTTATATCACCTCGATGGACCAGATGCTATAAAACATCTGCCTGCCATACTTAAAGTAGAAAAAGTGGATGCTATCCAGTGGACTCCAGGGGCTGGTAAACCAGATGGGGGTAGTGAAGACTGGTATCCCGTATATGATATGGTAAGAAACGCTGGAAAATCTCTCTGGATCAGTATTGAAGAGGGAAATTTTGATGATTGGATAAAAAAAGCAGATAAAATAGTAAAACGTTATGGAGCAGATGGACTGTATCTTTTATTTCCAGTAACAGAATTAGAGATTGCAGAAGAATTGATAAGAAAAGCAGAGATGGATTGGAGATAAGGAAAAATTAGAAGCTGTTGACTGGTAGCTATGAATATGTTATTTATACTGTAGTGGATTAAAGAAGAGAAATTCGGGTCCTTAGAAGAGGCTCTTAACCTGATAGAAAAAGGCATCTATAAAAGTAGTCCCAATATTATAATAACAGGAGGTTAATATGGAAGAAAGTCTTACGAAAGTTGAGAGGTGGGGGATATTCGAAACTACATTAAATGGACCATCTAAGGGGAATCCCTTTTTAGACATCAGTATAAGGGCAGAATTCAAATATAAAAATAAAAAGGTTGAAGTTGAAGGTTTTTATGATGGAGATGGAATCTATAAGATAAGATTTATGCCCGACTCAGAAGGAGAATGGAGTTTTACAACAGCAAGTAACATCAACTCACTGGATAGAATAGAAGGTAAATTTTTATGTGTGCCCCCCTCTCAAAATAACCACGGACCTGTAAGGGTTGTGAATACATTTCACTTTGCCTACGAAGATGGAACGCCTTATTATCCAATAGGAACAACATGTTACGCCTGGGTACATCAGGGAGAAGAGCTTGAGAAACAGACACTGGATACCCTGAAAAAATCACCATTTAATAAGCTGAGGATGTGTGTATTCCCAAAACATTATGAGTTTAACCATAATGAGCCTGAGTATTATCCCTTTGAAGGCTCTCCAGAGAGAGGTTGGGATTTTAGCAGGTTTAACGTCGAATTCTTCAGGCATATGGAGGTAAGGATAAAGGACCTGCAGGATTTGGGAATAGAGGCAGATATGATACTCTTTCATCCTTATGACCGCTGGGGTTTCTCAACAATGGATGGAGAATTTGATGATAGATATCTCAAATATGTAATAGCCCGTTTTTCTGCATTCAGAAATGTATGGTGGTCGTTGGCAAATGAGTATGACATCATGCGATCAAAAACCCTGTTGGATTGGGAGAGATTTGCCAGAATAATAAGGGAAAATGACCCCTATGGACATTTGAGGTCCATACATAACTGTAGAGTTATGTATGATTTTACAAAACCATGGGTAACCCACTGCAGCATTCAGAGAGTAGACTGGTATAAAACTGCTGAGAATACTGATACCTGGAGAGAAACATACAAAAAACCTGTGGTGATAGATGAATGTGCCTATGAAGGAAATATACATAGAGGATGGGGAAGCATAACCGGCGAAGAAATGGTAAGGAGATTCTGGGAGGGATATGTTAGAGGTGGATATGTAGGGCATGGTGAAACATATCTCCATCCAGAGGATATACTGTGGTGGTCAAAAGGTGGGAAGTTATACGGCAAGAGTCCAGAGAGAATAGCATTTTTAAGAAGAATAATAGAGGAAGGACCAAATTACGGGATAAATCCGATACATATGTATACCGATATACCATGTGGTGGGATAGAGGGAGAATATTATATTATCTATCTTGGTTTTAATCAGCCAGCATATAGAATATTTAAGCTACCTTCCGGGATAAGATTCAAGGTTGAGATTATAGACACCTGGGATATGACAGTAGAAGAAGTCCCTGGGATATATGAGGGTGAGTTTAAAATATGTCTTCCATCAAAGCCCTATATTGCAATAAGGCTTAAACAGATTAAGGAATAGGTTTCTATGGAAAGATATATCCTATCTATAGACCAGAGCACCTCCAGTACAAAAGCAATTATTTTTAACAGTGTGGGAAAACTGGTTCACAGATTTAATATTGAGCATAAGCAATATTATCCAAAGCCAGGTTGGGTAGAGCACAATCCTGAAGAGATATATGAAAATACACTTATAGCTATTAATAAAGTGATCCAGGAAAGTGGGGTGGCTATAGAAGATATAGCTGCATTATCTATAACAAATCAGAGAGAAACCGCTGTGGTCTGGAGTAAAAAGACCGGAAAACCGGTATGCAACGCTGTTGTATGGCAATGTCAGCGTAGCTCAGAGATATGTAAAAAGTTAGAGAGGGAAGGTCTCCAGAAAACTATAAAAGAAAAAACCGGACTAGTCTTATCACCTTACTTCTCAGCATCCAAAATAAAGTGGATCCTGGATAATATAGAATCAGCCAGAGAGAGGGCTGAATCAGGAGAATTACTATGTGGGACTATTGATTCCTGGCTTATATGGAAACTTACAAATGGTGAAAACCACCTGACCGATTACACCAATGCCAGCCGTACCCAGCTGTTCAATATTAGAGAATTAAGCTGGGACAAAGAACTTTTAGAGATATTTACTATACCAGAATCTATGATGCCCAGGGTGAAAAAATCTGATGAGATATTTGGCTATTTTTCACTAGGAAACAAGATCAGGAGAAGTATTCCTGTAACAGGAATCACAGGAGACTCTCATGCTGCACTCTTTGGTCAAGCCTGTTTTGAAAAGGGTATGGCTAAAGCAACATATGGCACTGGCTCTTCTGTAATGATGAATATAGGAGATAGATTGGTAATTCCTGCCAGCGGTATAGTAACATCTATAGGCTGGAATACTAAAAATGGAATTTCTTATGTTCTGGAGGGAAATATAAATTATACCGGTGCCACAATAAAGTGGCTGGTAGAAAATCTAGAGCTTCTCTCTAATTCAAAAGAGGCTGGAATTATAGCAAGTACAGTGGATGATAACAATGGCGTATACTTTGTCCCTGCATTCGTTGGATTAGGAGCACCATATTGGGATAGTGACGCAAGAGCGATAATTACAGGTATGTCATCAAATACCAGAAAGGCGCATATTATAAGGGCTGCCGAAGAATCAATAGCTTATCAGATAAGAGATATTATAGAGTTGATGACAGAAGAATCAAGCATAACTTTAAAAGAGCTTAGAGTTGACGGTGGACCTACAAGAGACAACTTTCTAATGCAATTTCAGGCAGATATTTTAAATGTTCCGGTAGTCAGGGTTAAAATTGAGGAACTATCAGCACTTGGATCAGCATTTATTGCCGGTCTGGCAACAGGAATATGGAATAATCCAGATGAACTTACATCTCTGAGAGAGATAGACAGGGTATTTATACCAGAGATGAGTTCAGCGGAAAGAGAAAGACTATACGGTGGATGGAAGCAGGCAGTAAAACTTAGCCTCAGTGAGTAAGAAGAGAGACCCACTGAATACTTGGGTCTCTCTATATTTGACTTGGGTCAATTCAATAGATCTGGCAGTTATCTCTTTTTCTACTCACTTATATAAATAACATCTTACAGCTCTTTCATCTACAAAAGTTTCTTCTGGTTCTTTAGTCTTACAGGTTTCCATTACATAAGGACATCTGGCTGCAAACTTACATCCAGACGCAGTAAATTCTTTGATCTCAGTGACAGATAACTGAATTTCTTCTTCCCACTGCACATCTATAGTAGGTTCAGGTATTGATTGTTTAAGCAATTTCGTATAGGGATGTAATGGTGCGTTCAAAACTTTTTCTACTGGACCGGATTCTACTATAGAACCTCTCAGCATTATTGCTATCCGATCACTTATATAATATGCGGTGGCAAGATCATGGGTAATATATATAACACTTACATTAAACTGCTCTTTAAGATTCTTAAAAAGGTTAACTATGGACATTCGTAGAGATGCATCTATCATAGAGACAGGTTCGTCTGCCACTATCAGAGAGGGATTTGTAATAATAGCCCTGGCTATAGAAAGCCTCTGTAGCTGTCCTCCAGAGAACTCATTCGGATATTTACCCCTTACCTCATCCCAAGAAAGCCCAACCGCTTTTAGTTTTTCATCTAAAATATTGTAAACTTCGGATTTATTGGTAACTATATTATAATTTATAGCGGTATCATAAAGATACGTCTCTACCTTGTTCAATGGGCTAAAAGTATCAAAGGGATTCTGCGAAATAGGTTGTACTTCTCTGGTAAACCATTTCCAATCCTTAGCACTTTTTATCTGAGTTATATCTCTGCCCTTATATAGTATGGTTCCAGAAGTGGGACGAACCAACCCAAGGATTATTCGAGCAAGAGTTGTCTTACCACTCCCACTTTCCCCTGCCAGGGTAAATATTTCAGCTCTTTGGGCGTTTAACTCAAGTGCGACATTATTTACTGCAACTATATTACTCTTAAAAAGAAAACTTCCTGCGCTAAAAATCTTTGTTAAATTTTTAATAAAAAGTAATTTATTATTATGATTCATAGTTTTCTTCTCCCTTCGATACGAGAAAACAGGCTACCTTATGATTATCATTCACTTCAACTAGAGATGGCTCCTCTTCCCTGCATATATCTTTTATCTCAGGACATCGATCCTGAAAACGACATCCAGCTGGCAGGTTTGAAAGTGATGGAGGACTACCGGGAACGCCAGTCCTATAAGCCTTATCTCCTATCTTTGGTAAAGAACTTATCAAATATCTCGTATACGGATGGAGAGGATTGGTATATATCTCTTCAGTGTTACCAATTTCTATTATCTTACCGGCATACATAATTCCAACTCTATCACTTATACGAGCATGTACCCCCATATCATGGGAGACCACAACGAGAGTATTTTTCTCTTCCCTCTGGATCTTTCTCAGAAGTTGTAAGATACCTCTTTGAACAACAACATCTAAGGCGGTAGTCGGTTCATCCGCCAATACAATCTTTGGCTTAAAGATGGTAGACAGGGCAATTGTGACCCTCTGCCTCATTCCACCAGAAAGTTGATGGGGATAAGAATCCAAAACTTCTGTGGGTAGACCAAGAGCCCCTAGGTAATTCTTAACAAGAGAATCAAATTCACTCTTACTGATATCAGGTCTATGTGCTTCCATAAAATCCAAGAATGTATCCTTTATCTTCCTCACCGGATTGAGGACACTCATCGACCCCTGTGGTATGTAAGAAACTATCTTCCATCTTATATCTCTAAGTTCTCCTTCTCTAAAAGAGAGAATATCTCTATACTCATCCTCTATTCTGTAGAATATCCTACCTCCAAATATAGAAAGCGGGGGTTTAATTGTACCCAGAAGTGTTTTTAACAGGGTAGTCTTACCACAACCTGATTCCCCAGCAATTCCCAGGATCTCGTCTTCATATATCTCAAAAGAAACGTCATCAACAGCCTTAACAACACTATTAATCCCATAAGACTCTGACACGTAGTATGCTTTTAGCTCTTCCACCTTAACTATCGATAAAGGGTTCGATCTCATTCAGTCCTCCATCCTCCTATCCTCTGAATCCTCGTTCTAGGATCAAGGAAGTTACCTATGCTTACAGATAGAAGATAAAATCCGATAACTGTAATGATTAATGCGATGACAGGCGGACCAATCCACCACCAAGTTCCTTTAAGCATAGCCTGATAATAATTCGCCCAATAAATCATTGTCCCTATGGTAGGGGTATCTAAATTAGAGAGTCCCAAAACAGATAGGGTAATTTCCATCCCTATAGCCCATAAAAATCCACTTATAAAGTCAGCCATTATATAAGGGATAAGAAAGGGTATATGTTCTTTTAATATTACCCCAAGAGTTCTCCTGCCAGAAAATATTGCAGTAGTCGTAAATTCCATCTCTTTTAAGCTTAAAATCTGTGACCTATACCTCTTTGAAGGCCATGCCCAGTCTAAAAAGGCAAGCAAAAAAGCCATAGTTAAAAAGTTCAAGTTGCTTCTAAAAGCAAAGGAGAGGAGTATTAAGATTGGTAAACGTGGTAGAACGATAAAACTATCTGCTAATGTCGTTAATACTTTATCAGTATTACCTCCTATATATCCAGAAAGTAAACCAATTGCAATAGCACCTATCCTTGAAAAGAATACGGCAAGGAGCCCTATTATGAGCGAATTCTTTATCGCAAATGTTAATAACCAGAATATATCCTGCCCAAGTGAACTTGTGCCAAGAGGATGTTGAAGAGAAGGAGACTGATCTTTAGGAAGTACGTGACGTTCATCTGGTTTATATGGCGAGAAGAAAGACATAAAAGCCAGTATGATGACAGTTACAATTATAAAGAAACCTATAAGAAATCTTCTATCAGTTTTGAGTAATTCCTTAAATGCAGACATATCACTTTGACCCCCTTCACTTATATCGAATTCGCGGATCTAAAAGAGGATAGATAAGATCCAAAACTAAAGCTGCTGTAGCGATTCCTATTATCGAAAATATTGATATTCCCATCATAAGATTGAAATCCCCTTGAAGTATGGCAGAATAAAGTACCACACCTATCCCGGGATAAGAGAATACCTGCTCCGTGATAATAGCACCGCTAAAAATACCTCCCAAAGAAAGTGCAAGGTCAGTAATTTGAGGAAAGACGTACCAGAACAAATGTTCAGCAGGTAATGATACCAATCTATCCATTTTATCAATTTTATTTTTATGCTAAAATAGAAAAAATTTATGGAGGTGAGTTTAGGTGAATAAAAAGAGAGGTCTTATAATTCTGCTTTCGCTCTTATTAGTCTTTTCATCTGTACCTGCCTTTTCACAGACTATAACTGCGATAAACACCATCAAGGTTAATCTGTGGGGGGTAATAAATGATAAGGGAGATATGAGTTTAAGTGTAAGATGGAGTTTTCCAACTTCCTCTACATATCTGCAAATTAAGAGTGCTTATCCAAACCCGTATGTAATAGCCAGGAATCTCCTGGGGACATCAGCAACTATGGAACTCAGAAACGCCAAGGTTTTTTATGAAGATCAGAATAACTCCCTAAAACTTACAGCGAATGTCCTGGGTGCATCGGTAAATAAAAAGCAGAGATGGACGGTAAATATAGGTAGAGGGGCAGATATGTTATATTCTGATGGTAAAAGGGCTATATTTCTAACGGTACAGTCTTTCGAAGGTGGTATAGTGATGATAGAGGTACTCAATTTAACTCTTCCAAGAGGTGTCTCAAACTGTAAGTATGACAGTAAATCTGGGCTTTTTACTTATGATATGGGCAGAAAAACAGCAAAGGGGAAGACTTCAACAGATATTGTTGTTAGACTGAAGCCAAGAGTTATGTCCGCCCTGTACAAAGTATATGGAAATCCTGATATATTTGATGGTAGTTACTGGGTAGCTAAAACTATATTCAGAAATACCGGAACTTCAGATATTACAGATTTGAAAATAAGTTATAGACTTGGAGATTATGCCTCCTGGTCCCCAGAGAATTCGTATAGCCTGATAGTCCCTGGTGGAGCGGTGGTAGACTTCTACTACCCGATAATATCCCAAAAGGTAGCCGAACTAAAAAGTGCGACTCCATGTGACTTAATAGTAAAATATTCCTATAAAGATTCTTCAGGTAAAACATATAGTGATACTATGTCTTATAGATTACAGATTTTGGGTATAAACCAATTCGAATTTTCTAATCTTCCTGAAGAAGAGAAAACAGGAACCTGGGCTGATAATTTTTCAAATTCTCCGCTGGTAGCTGCATTTGTTACCAAGTCAGACGATGCAGTAAGAGCATTTACAGGTATGGTCAGTCAATTCGCAGGAGGAGTTGCAGCTGCTTCTAGTGATGATGATGCTGTAACATTCTGTAAAGCCCTATATGATCTGGAAGTCCTTAATGGGATATCATACCAGACACCATCCGGATTCCTTGTAGAGTATACGTCCATGGGACAGGACCTGAAGTATCCCAGGGATGTCTTAAGGGATAAAGCCGGCACCTGTATAGATCTAGCTATTCTCTACTCCAGCGTATGTGAAGCGGTAGGATTGAAAACATGGGTAATCCTTATACCTGGACATGCCTTTCCTGTTGTAATCCTGCCATCAGGTCAGCTATTAGCGGTAGAATCTACCGGGGTTGGAGGAGCAGCGGTGGGAAAGTCTATGTCTTTTGAGGATGCGATAAAAGCTGGGAGAAAAAATATACAGGAGCTACAGATGGGAAGATACTATATTATCGATGTTGATGAGCTTCAGAAACAGGGGATATCAACCCCTGAACTGCCAAAGCTTCCAGCTGATACACTCAAACAGTGGGGGTATAAAGGTCCAGCCGAATTAGCTATTCAGCCCACTCCACAGGTTACTCCTCAGCCTACCCCACAGGCTGTACCACAGCCCACTCCACAGACAGCTGGAAATATCTCCGGAGTATATCAGGGAACATACAAGAATAATATTACCGGAGCTATAGGAAATATGAATTTCAGAATAGTCCAGACTGGAAATAATATACAGGGGGAGATAGAGTTAGTTAATGAGGGGAATGGGAATATAAGTGGAATTATCATGGGAAAAGACATACAATTTACCGGAAAAGTTACCGCATACTATGGATCATTCAATGTCACATTTATTGGTGTCGTTCAGGGAAATACCATTTCAGGAAACTATACAATCCCTGAATCAGGTGCAAATGGAACATTTTCAATAAGTAGAAGATAAGATAGAGTTAAACTTATAAGGGGGATACAGAAGTGTATCCTCCTTTATATTTCTGATCTTATAAATCTGTATCCTTATATCTGTGGTATAATTTATTGAGGGATATAATATGAATAGAGAATTTAGACTGGTTTCTAATTTTAAACCTACCGGTGATCAGCCGCAGGCTATTAAAAATCTGGTAGAGGGACTGAATAAGGGGTATAGATTCCAGACCCTTCTGGGAGTAACTGGAAGCGGAAAGACCTTCACTATGGCTAATATCATAGAGAAGGTTAAAAGACCTGCACTTGTTATTGCCCATAATAAAACTCTGGCTGCTCAGTTGTACAGTGAGTTTAAAAGTTTCTTCCCATATAATGCGGTAGAATATTTCATCAGTTATTACGATTACTATCAACCAGAAGCATATATACCCACCACCGATACTTATATAGAAAAGGATGCCTCCATAAACGATGAGATAGACAGGATGAGACATGCTGCCACTCAAGCCCTTATGGAACGCAGAGATGTTATAATAGTTGCCAGTGTCTCCTGTATTTACGGCTTAGGTTCTCCTGAAGACTACCAGGAGATTACCGTACAGATAAGGGTGGGAGACACCATAGATAGAGATAAGTTACTGGAAAAACTGGTTGACCTGCAGTATGAGAGGAACGACACTGAGCTCAGCAGGGGAAACTTCAGAGTCAGAGGAGATATTATAGAGATATTTCCATCTTCTGAAGAGATAATATACAGGATAGATTGTTTCGGAGATGAAGTTGACAGAATAGTAGAATTCGATCCGATTACCGGAGAGATACTAGGAACCCTCAATAATATAATCATATATCCAGCCAAACATTTTGTAACTACAAGAAGCAAGTTACTCAAAGCAGTAGAAAGTATAAAGGCTGAATTAGAAGAAAGATTAAAAGAACTCAGAGCTCAGGGTAAATTACTTGAAGCGCAGAGACTTGAGTCCAGAACCCTTTATGATATAGAGATGCTCTTAGAAATAGGCTACTGTTCTGGGATAGAAAACTATTCGAGACATCTGAGTGATCGTAAACCTGGAGAAAGACCATATACTCTTATAGATTACTTCCCCAGAGATTTTCTTCTCTTTATAGATGAGTCCCATGTAACTCTTCCTCAACTCAGAGGTATGTATGAGGGAGATAGGTCCAGGAAAGAAACTCTGGTAGAGTATGGGTTCCGACTTCCGTCCGCTTTGGATAATAGACCTCTCAAGTTTGATGAATTTATAAATATTGTGGATCAGACGATATTTGTCTCAGCAACCCCCGGTCCATACGAGCTGGAGGTCTCCAGCCAGGTTGTGGAACAATTGATAAGACCTACAGGGGTTACAGACCCCGAGATACAGATAAGACCAACTGAAGGACAGATAGATGATCTGATCGGAGAGATAAAAAAGACGATAGATGCCGGTGGAAGAGTCCTGGTAACTACCCTTACAAAGAGAATGGCTGAAGACCTGAGCCAGTTCTTAAAAGAATTAAATATAAAGGTAACCTATATTCACTCTGAGATAGACGCTATCGAGAGGACAAAGATTATAAAAGGACTGAGAAGTGGGAAATATGATGTAGTAGTGGGAATAAATCTGCTAAGAGAAGGGCTGGACCTGCCGGAGGTAACGCTGGTTGCCATACTGGATGCAGATAAAGAGGGATTTTTAAGGTCCGAGAGGTCTCTGATACAGGTAATGGGAAGAGCAGCAAGGAATATAAACGGTAGGGTTATAATGTACGCAGATTTTGTTACCTCTTCTATGAGAGGAGCCATAGAAGAGACAAATAGGAGAAGGATGGTCCAGCTAGAATATAATAAATTGCATAATATTACCCCTACCTCAATAAAGAAAGAGGTAAGAGATATGCTAGATGTAGCGGAAGAGGAAGAGAGTTATGACGTGGAGGAACTCTCTAAAAAAGAGATGGCTAAAAAACTGAAGGATTTAGAGAAAGAGATGAGAAGAGCAGCAGAGAATCTTGAGTTTGAGAGAGCAGCCAATATAAGGGATGAAATTATAAGACTACGGGAGATCTTGGGACAGCCGGTAAATAGATAATGCCTCTAAATAAGATTATTATAAAAGGAGCCAGACAGCACAATCTTAAGAATATAGATTTAGAGATACCCAGGGATAAGCTTATAGTACTTACAGGAGTAAGTGGCTCTGGTAAGTCTTCTCTTGCCTTTGACACCATATATGCCGAAGGACAACGCCGTTATGTAGAGTCTCTATCTGCATATGCAAGACAATTCCTCGGATTGATGGATAAACCTGATGTAGACCTTATTGACGGTTTATCCCCTGCGATATCTATAGATCAGAAGAGCGTGTCACATAACCCAAGGTCTATAGTTGGGACAGTGACGGAGATATATGATTACCTCAGGGTTCTTTTTGCTAGGATAGGACATCCACACTGCTGGAAATGTGGTAGACCCATCTCTCAGCAAACGGTGGATCAGATGGTGGATCAGATAATGTCAATGGATCAGGGGACAAAATTACAGTTATTATCTCCAGTGGTAAGAGGAAGAAAGGGAGAGTATAAAAGTGTACTGGAAGAGATCAGAAGGGCAGGATTCTTGAGGGTAAGAATAGATGGGAAGATGGTAGAACTTGAAGACGAAATTAATCTTGATAAAAATAAGAAACACAATATAGAAGTCATAGTAGACAGAATTATTGTAAAGCCAGATGTAAGGTCCAGACTTGCCGAATCTCTGGAGACGACTCTTAAGATGGGGGAAGGTATAGCTATTGTAAGTCTAGAGGGGGGAGAAGAGCTTTTATTGAGTGAGAAGTTTGCCTGTCCATACTGTGGGGTAAGTATGGAAGAGCTCAGTCCAAGAATCTTTTCTTTTAATAGCCCTTATGGTGCCTGTCCAGAGTGTTCTGGCTTGGGATTTAAAATGGAGGTGGATCCAGATCTGGTAATTCCAGATAAAAATCTTCCCCTGATGGAAGCCATTGCCCCCTGGGTCCCCCTGGGGAGCTATCATGCCAGTATGCTTGAGGCACTGGGTGAAGAGCTGGGCTTTTATCTGACTACCCCGGTGAGAGAACTCACAGATGAACAGCTGAAAATTTTACTCTATGGGGATCCAAATATCTTTCTCAGATTTAGTTTCTGGGGTTTTGCTGGTCAGAAGAAATATGTAAATACGTACTATAAAGGAATCATCCCCATGCTAGAAGCGAAATATGTGGAGACAGAATCAGATTATTCCAGAGAAGAGATTGAACAGTATATGAGACCTCAACCCTGTCCCAGCTGTAACGGAAAGAGATTAAAGCCTGAGAGTCTGGCGGTAAAGATCGGGGGAAAATCTATAGCAGAGATTATCGGTATGGTTCCTGAGGAACTTATAGACTTTATAAACAATCTTCAACTTACAGAGAGAGAAACCTATATAGCCCATCAACTACTTAAAGAGATAAAGGCAAGACTCCAATTCTTGATAGATGTAGGATTAGACTACATATCTCTTGAGCGTCCAGCCGCCACATTATCAGGTGGGGAAGCTCAAAGGATAAGGCTTGCAACCCAGATAGGTTCAGGTCTTATGGGCGTTCTGTATATCCTGGATGAACCAAGTATAGGGCTTCATGCAAGAGATGAGTCTAAACTTATAGAAACATTAAAGAAACTGAGAGATTTAGGGAATACCGTAATAGTAGTAGAACACGATGAATCCATGATGAGATCAGCTGATTATATAGTAGACATAGGACCAGGAGCTGGAGAAAATGGTGGATATCTGGTAGCATCTGGAACATTGGAAGAGATTATGCGATGTGAAGAATCAATAACTGGTCAGTATCTTTCCGGTAAGAGAAGTATCCCTATACCAGCCCGTAGAAGGGAACCAAATGGTAAATACCTCACGATAGTTGGAGCTAAGGAACACAATCTGAAGGATATAACCGTAAATATTCCTTTAGGAGTATTGGTCCTGGTAACAGGTGTCTCTGGTTCTGGAAAGAGTACGCTGGTAAATGATATACTCTACAAAGCATTGGAGAGAGAACTCCACAGGGCAAGGGTGACTCCGGGCAAATATGGCAGGATAATTGGAATTGAAAATGTAGATAAAGTGATAAATATAGATCAGTCTCCCATAGGTAGAACACCCAGATCAAATCCCGCTACCTACACTGGAGTATTTGATGATATAAGAAAAGTCTTTGCAGAAACGCATTCTGCAAAGACCAGGGGTTATAAACCCGGGAGATTTAGCTTTAATGTAAAGGGAGGAAGATGTGAGGCATGCCACGGGGATGGGATGATAAAGATAGAGATGCACTTTCTCCCGGATGTATATGTCCCCTGTGAGGTGTGTAATGGTAAGAGGTATAACAGAGAGACATTAGAGGTAAAGTATAAGGGGGCAAGTATCGCAGATGTGCTTGATATGACAGTAGACCAGGCATTGATACATTTCGAAAATGTCCCGGCGGTAAGGCAGAAACTTCAGACACTGCAGGATGTAGGGCTTGGATATATAAAGCTGGGTCAGCCAGCACCCACCCTATCTGGTGGGGAGGCTCAAAGGGTAAAACTGGCCTCAGAACTCTCCAGAAAAAGTACCGGTAAAACCCTGTACATACTTGATGAACCAACAACAGGGTTACACTTTGCCGATATAGAGAAGCTTATAAATGTGCTGCAAAGACTTGTAGATATGGGAAACACGGTGGTAGTGATAGAACATAACTTAGATGTAATAAAGGTAGCAGATTATATAATAGACCTGGGACCTGAAGGTGGAGATAAAGGTGGCTATATTATAGCAGAGGGAACACCTGAAGAGATATCTAAAAACCCTAAATCTTATACCGGAATGTTTCTAAAAAGGGTACTGAAGATAGAGGAAGAGGTTTATGCCTAGTCTAATAGATGATATATTTCCTGAGAATCCAGGCGTATATATAATGAGAGATAAAAACAATAATGTGCTGTATGTTGGGAAAGCAAAGGTCCTGCAGAATAGAATCAGGTCATATATAAATCCAGACAATCCAAGGATACGAGATATGGTATCTCAGGTAGAAGATGTAGATTATATTGTCACATCTTCGGAGATTGAAGCCTTAGTGTTAGAAAATAATCTAATAAAACAGTATAGACCTCCTTATAATGTAAGACTTAAAGACGATAAAACTTACCCGTATATCCTGATTACTAAAGACAAATATCCAATCCTCACTGTGACACGGAGGATAGAGGATAAAGGGGAATACTTCGGTCCTTATACAAGTACCCAGGCGCTCAGAGCGGTTATACATGTGATACGTAAGAGATTTAAGATAAGAAGCTGTACAGGGGATCCTACCAGATTTAAGAATGCCTGCCTGAACTATCATCTGGGACTGTGTTCTGCTCCCTGTATAAACGATAGCCTAACATTCCACAAATCATATATGCAAGATATAAAAGAAGCTGTAAAAGTGTTAAATGGAGATAGCAAAGAGATAATTAACGACTTGAAAGAAGAGATGTTCCATATGGCAGGAGAGTTAGATTTTGAGAAGGCTGCAGTCTTAAGAGATCAGATAATAGCCCTGAAAAAGACAGCAGAAAAACAATATGTGGTAAGTACCAAAAAGATAGATGCAGATGTATTTGCCATTTTCACTCTTAAATCAAATTACAGTGCAGTAGTACTATTCATAAGAAGAGGGGTACTTATAGGATTGGAAGATTTTGAGATTGAAAATCCTGGTGAAGAGGATGTACTGGGGGCATTCGTTACTGCATTTTATAGAAATGGAAACTATATCCCGCCACTTGTAGTTGTCAATCAGGAGATAAAGGATAAAAAACTCCTGGAAGAGTGGCTGAACTCAAGGTCTCAGAGGAGGGTAGACATAAAATATCCAAGAAAGGGAGAGCTTAAAAAGCTTTTAGACATAGCAGAGAAAAACGTTTTGGAGAGATTTAATCAAAAGATAGTTTCTATAGAAGACCCTCTTATAAGCCTGAAAGAAGTACTCGGATTATCCAAACTTCCAGAGACAATAGAAGGCTATGACATCTCCAACATAAGAGGAATGACTGCAGTTGGTTCTATGGTTGTATTTAAAAACGGTAAACCATACAAAAATGGCTACAGAAAGTTCAGGATAAAAACGGTAGAAGGACCTAACGACTATGCAATGCTGCAGGAGGTCCTCTGGAGAAGGTTAGACAATGGTGACTTAGAATTACCTGATCTCATACTGATAGACGGTGGACTGGGACAGGTTGGAGCAGCAAGGGAAGTTCTGGCATCAAAAGGGCTAGATATACCGGTGATAGGACTGGCAAAGAGGGAAGAGGTAATCTGGTTTCCTGAGGGTAACAGCCTTAGACTTTCCAGAAGGTCCGAGGCTTTAAGATTACTGCAGAAGGTAAGGGATGAGGCTCATAGATTTGCTGTAAAATATCACCACCAGCTAAGAGAAAAGGAGTTGCAATCAAGTCTCCTGGATATACCTGGCGTAGGTAAAGAAAGGACGAAAAAGATACTGTTGTCTTATCCTGATCTATCAACCATAAAGGATATACCTGTAGAAGAACTAGCTAAGAGTTGTCGCATCCCTAAAAATGTGGCAGAAGAGGTAAAAAAATGGGTGGAAAATCTATGACATACTCGTTGAGTGTACCGCTATACGGTGTATTTAAATACAAAATGAATGATAAAGGTTTAACAGATCTAGAATGGCTGGATGGGATAAAAACTGAAGGGGATGAAAATGACCCTTTGGGTCTGGGAGATCTGCTTAAGAGATATTTTATTGGTGAAAGTATAAATTTCGGTGATATACCCATAGACTACGGTAATATAAATTCTACCTACAGGAGAATACTGGAAATAGTGAGGAGCATACCTTATGGAAAGGTTCATACCTATTCCGAGATAGGAGAGATGATTGGAAAACCTAGATATGCAAGAGTGGTTGGTAATGCAATGAGGATTAATCCATGTCCGATAGTAATACCCTGCCACAGAGTAATAGGTAAAAATGGACTGGGAGGCTATGGGTTTGGAATCCAGAAGAAACTCTTACTATTAAAACTGGAAGGAGTAATGGTATGTTAAAACGTTGGCTTATACTTACGATAGCAATATGTCTCACACCCTATATCATCTCCGGGATATCAGTAAGGAGCTTTGTAGATGCTCTTATAGCTGCTTTAATCTTAGGCATTCTAAATATAATAATAAAACCTGTACTTAAGATACTAACATTACCCATAAACATAATTACATTGGGTTTATTTACGCTGGTGATAAATGCTATCTTGCTGGAGATGGTAGCCTGGCTTATCCCCGGATTTTCTATAGTATCTTTCTGGTCTGCCATATTGGGGGGACTCTTTATAAGTATAGTTTCCTGGATACTGGGATGGATATTCTAGGGGATAGTGATGAATCCTGAGATAATAGTAGCCTTAGACATTACAGATAGTATCAGAATATTCGAACTTATAGACAGATTGGGAGATGCTATCTCATACTATAAGATAGGTTATATAGCCTTCTATAAATTTGGCTGGGAATTAGTTGATAGACTTTACAGTATGGGGAAAAAAGTGATGTTAGATTTAAAACTGGATGATATATCCAATACCGTATCCAATGCTGTAACATTAGTCACAGAACATAACCCTTCCTTCCTGACAATACACAGCAGTATAGGTAGAGATGCCTTAACTAAAGCACAGGAAGCGGCTAGGGGAAAGACAAATTTACTGGGTATAACTCTACTGACCAGTCTGGACAAGGAAGATCTGAAAGATTTAAGTATATATGGAGAGGTTGAAGACATAGTCCTGAAAAGAGCTAAACTCTGTAAAGAGGCGGGTCTATCCGGTGTAGTGGCAAGTGCCAGAGAGGCTGCCCTTATTAAAGAAGAGCTGGGGAAAGAATTTATTGTTGTAACTCCTGGGATAAGGCTATCTTCAGGCGGAGATGATCAGAAGAGAACCGCATCTTATAGAGAGGCCAGAGAAAGAGGGGTAGACTTTGTTGTTATAGGTAGACCCATATACAATGCAAGTGACCCATTAAAAGTATTAGAGATGATGGAGGAGATATGAAAGAGATATCTTCTGGATGTATAGTCTATAAGATAGAAAATAATGATGTCTATCTACTTATGATTTTGGACCGATTTGGTAAATGGACATTTCCAAAGGGAAAGATAGAAGAAGGTGAATCTCTGGAAGAAACCGCTATAAGGGAATTAGAGGAAGAGACCGGGATAAAAGTAAAGATAGAGCAATATATAAGAGAGACAAACTACAGTTACACAGATGAGAATAGAGGAACTATAGAAAAAACAGTCTACTGGTATCTGGGAAGAGCCGAATCCGAAGAGATAAACCCCAGGTATGGTGAGATAAAAGAGGCAAAGTGGGTACAGATAGACTTTGCCACAGAACTCTGTGGTTATGATTCAGACAGGGACACTGTAAGAGAGGTATACAAAATCTTATCAGACAGATGACTGTCGAAATAATAAGATTAATCTCTACTCTTCTACCTCTGATATGGCTTGGTTATGCCCTTATCTCCAGAATCGTAAGACCGCATATAGCATGTATTATATCTCTATTAATAACCGGTATAGCTTCTATAACCGTCTGGAGGATATCAGCTGATATCCTCCTCTGGAGTATTTTAGACGGAGTTATATTTTCTCTATTCCCTATTATCTGGACAATATTCACCGCTCTTTTTACCTATAGACTGGTATGTGAAACAGGGGCTATAGAGGGGATAAAGAGAAGTCTATCAGGTATTTCCAACAACAGACTGATACAGGCTTTTATAGTAGCATTTTGTTTTGGCTCTCTCCTTGAAGGGATAGCCGGTTTTGGGACGTCGGTTATAATTCCGTCAGCGATATTGCTATCATTAGGTTTCCCTCCATATCAATCAGCCATGATATCTCTGATATCTAACACTGTCCCGGTAGTATATGCAGCCGTAGGTGTTCCGGTAATCGCTCTGGCAAAAGCTACAAATCTTCCATTAAAAGCACTCAGCGGGACCATAGGATTACAGCTCTTTCCAGTAACATTAATAATACCATTTCTTATAAAAAGAGAGATAAAGGAGAACGTTCCTTTTGTCCTTATCCTGGGAACAGGATTGGTATTTGCCCTTACTCAGACTCTTGTAGGCTGGTTTATTGGACCAGAGCTTCCTGCGATTCTGGCTCCATTCTTAACCATAGTATTCCTGTTAATATATCTACGGGTAAAAGGAGAGAGACCA
>Ga0116188_1000439_pt1 | contig 42271 bp, 41 predicted proteins | sample AD_JPNTR2_MetaG_FD_89807 | JGI IMG/M metagenome (GOLD analysis project Ga0116188, IMG submission 89807) | Active sludge microbial communities of municipal wastewater-treating anaerobic digesters from Japan - AD_JPNTR2_MetaG | ecosystem: Engineered > Bioreactor > Anaerobic > Digestate | place...
GCCAAAAACTCGAATTTGTTGAAATCAGTACTCTGTGGGCTTGAACCTTTTCTGCAAAAATTGATCTCAAAAAGTTCGGAAGCCTAATTCTATGCATGCTGGTCTTAACCGATGACGCATGGATTTTAAGCATTGGATTGATTATGTTGAGTGATTCCCATTTTAAAGTATTCCATTAATGATAATCGCATAAACGCTACTGCTATGCAAGTAAATGATCCAAGATACAAGAAGAACAATACAAAATCTCTTGGAAAATAATTTATTATATTATATTCATAAACATATAAATATGCCATTAAAAATGCTATACCGAATATAAACATTTTTAAGATGGATTTTATAAGGTTATCCTTTCCATATTTTTCCGTGTTATCGATATAATTAAATCTATTATTAAATTCTAAAAATATAAAAAATAATATTACAATAGAAGTTATTGCGCCGACTTCCGCAGGAGAAAAATTTAATAATCCAGGTCCATACGAATTAGAATTATTATATTTAACAGCCTTTTCAAGTGGGATAGCATTCCAAAAAACATTAATAGACGGAAATACAATGGAAATTAGTGTTAAAATCCCATAGAGACTTTTCATAAAATTAAATACATCCAAAAAAGTCTTGCTAGTTAATTCTCCACTTTTTTTCTCTTTATCCCTTCCTCTCGCCATCATAACGCTTATATTCTCTATTCAGATATATATACTTTTCATTCGTTATATTTTGGGACGCTTTAATCTTTTTAAATTATTTAATCAACATGAATTTAAAGATTATATATTTGCTATATATTAATGATAGGCTTTGCCATAATTAGGCTCCTCTCTATTCCCTGTGGGGTAACTTAAGCTTAAGGATATCGATTCGAAATTCCTGATTCAAAGCCTTGCAATGGGTCCGGCTTGACGGGCAATTGGCTGCCTGTATCTTTCATATTATCAAATTACAGAAAATTAGCTACACAGCCTCGAGGAGCCAATAATTATTTATGCTAATACGAATATCATCATCTTCTATGATAGAGAATTGCTTTAAGGGCATTGTCCAAATATTATGCCTTCTTGTACTTACGGCGTGTTTGTGCCTGAGTTCAGGACAAGGAAACCAACACGAATCAATCACAATCGTGTCAAATGTAGATCCAATAATAAAAATTACCAATCCGACGGATGGAGAGATTGTGTCAGATCCGGTCTCTATTAGTGGAACTATCACTGGAAAGATCTCAGACGATCAATATATGTGGATTCTTGTTAACCCTGAGATCACACCAGGCCAGTATTGGCCGCAAGGAGATGATCATATAATACCGGTAAAAGGTTCATGGTCCTCGATAGCCTATCTCGGCGGAAATAGCAGAGAAAAAAAGAACATATTAGTCGCCCTCGTGGATAAGAAAACAAATCAAGACATTCGTAATTGGGTAATAGAGTGTAAGAAAACAGGCAAGTGGCCAGGCTTGAACTTCCCCGATAATGCAAAGATAATAGATAAAATCACAGTAATTAAGGAATAAAATCAAAGGATAGCTAACCCTGCATGCGCCCCCAGTTCTTGCCGCTGGATGCCGTTGCTATAATTAGATTTTAGGCCTAAATACTGGTGCTCTGCGACACAAATATCGAACAATCAGCCTTATTTAATCAAATTTTTATATATATATATATTTTCGGGACTGCACAGGACGAGATCGGGGGGATAAAGCTTCTCAAGGCGGAGAACAAAGGCAAGTCCAACCGTCGGATCTACTTTGAGCTTGTGGATCGGCCTTAGGGTGGATCGGCCCTCAGAGAAATCGTGTATCATTTATCATCGAGAGGAGTGAGTAGAGTATGGAGGTCATACTGTATGTCACTTCATCTAAATAAGCCTGCTCTGCGGGCCCTGGGGATTGCGGAGAGCTTTCAGCGCCCCAGCACCTCCACTCTTTGCAGGCCATCCTTCGATCGATCACCCGCCAATCCGCCAACCGTCAATTCACCTGCTGACGATTCGCCTTCTGTCAATTCGTCTGCTGTCAATTCACCTTCTGTCAATTCACCTGCTTTCAATTCACCTGCTTTCAATTCGCTTTCTGCCAATCAGTGCTCCGCAAATCCCCGCTCCATGCTGGCCGGGGTGGTCATGCGCGCAGACAGGAGGGTGGATGGCCTGGTCTATGCCCATGCGACTGTGGGAGGGGATGATGCCACAGAGGCAGTGCTTAACCTGTACCGCCGTCTTGAGCGCAGGGATATCAATGCCCTCCTCCTGGGCGGGGCGGTGATAAGCTGGTTTAACATCATCGATCTGGATGAGGTATTCGAGGAGATCAAGCGGCCTTTGGTCTGCCTGACCTATGAGGAATCAGCGGGCCTGGAAAAATATCTGCGCGAATATTTTCCTGGTTCCAAAGAAAAAATTGAACGCTATCGATCCCTGGGCGGGAGGGAGAGGATGAGGCTCAAGACAGGGCATGAGATCTATGTGCGCGTCCATGGAGCAACAATTGAGGAGGCGAGGATTCTCCTGAATAAGTTCACCCTGGATGGCAGGGTGCCGGAGCCTGTGAGGTTGGCCCGTATGGCAGCCCGGGCAGCGCGCAAGATTGAGGAGGGATTGGCATCCGGCAGCGAATAGTCGCCTGCTATCCAATGATATCAGCTATATGTTGGCGATACCAGCGATATCAACTCAGATGGCTAGATGGCTTTCTGCTGGCAGGAGACCTTTATGCCATCGGTTCTCCTGCCAGGGCGGCAAGGATAAGTCCCCACTCTCCTACCGCTCAATAGTCGATTCCCTCCGAAGTTAATAACTGTTTTTTTCATGTATATCTTATGTAGGTCTGATATAGGTCATCTATGATTAAGATCAGGGGATACACTGGCAGAAGGGCATAAGATGCTCAATCGCCGATGTAAAATTCCCAGGAGGGTTATCTGGCAGCGGGGTTGAGGCTACTGCTCTGCCGGCGGGCTTTGGCCGATATCCTTCAGTGATGAAGCCAGGCTGTAGATCTCATCCACTGCCATTTGCTCTCCCTCAAGGGAGAATGCATACTCCCCTCCAGGCTCTATTATCAGCAATGCAATGGGGCGCGATCTGAATCCCAGCAGATCATCACCTGCTGCCATGACCAGGACCTCGATGATGGGATGGATGGCTCTATCTCCTGCCTGGATCTCTTTTCCTGCCAGGATGTGCTTCTCTATCCGGGGGAGCCGTCTATCCTTCACCATCCGGGTTATCCTCCCAAAGCAGTCTTTTCCATTCCTATGCCCATCATACCCATCCTTTCATCTCTTCCTGCCAGTGAGCTCCTTTATCAACGTTCTCATCTCCCCATTCCGCAGGGCGGAGACAATGGCCACTGGAATATGGATCGGCCGGATTCTGGCCTGAGCCAGGAGCTCCCCCTCCAGCCTCTCCTCTTCAAAGAATGGCAGGATGAGGATATCCCCGCCAAGACAATCGAGAAAGGCGGCCACCGCCCAGAGCCATCCGCTCAATACGGCCGTCCGGGCGGGATCATCCAGCCCGAACTCCAGGCGGCAGCGGATGCCCTTGAAGGCAAACGACCTCAATAGATGCTCGATGAGATCGACGAAGGCGGGCATGGCCGCCAGCAAAGATCTGAGCTGTCTTATGCTGAGGCCCCCCTCATCCTCCTCCTGCTGCCCGCCCCTCATGCCTTCCAAGGCCCGCTGGCCTTTATTCTGCTCTCTTTTCCCCTCCTGCCTATCCCCTCCTCTTCTCTCCCGAGCCGATGAGATGAGGTCAATGAACGATGGGGCTGAGCTTGCCCTCTCGAAGAGGCTGATGCCCAGCCACGAAATCCAGATTCTCCCCTGGACCAGCCTCTCCTGGCCCTTCAGCTCACTGCCTGCAGATGTGCCCAGCCAGGATGCCATCAGCCTTCCCTCAATCTGCTCCCCGCTTTTGTATAAAAATACATTAATATTTAAAGGAATCATCAAAATAATCATCAAAATAATTATCAGCAGAATGATGAGAAGTAAGAGGATCAATATGGCTGATGTCAGAGGACTGAGATTCAATGGCGCAGCCAAAATATGAACGCCTGGTGGCATCCAGAAAACCTCGGGCGAGATCGATGGGAAAGGGCGTCATCGGCAAGCTATTCGATGAGAATAGCAGTCTCCTGGGATGACCTCTTATCTCCTCTCTCCTTCTCCGTTCTCTCCTTCTTCGCTTTCTCCTTCTCTGCACTCTCTTTCTCTGTACTCTCTTTTTCTGATCTCTCCCGGGAGGCAGCAATCCTCTCCAGGATGGACTGGGCGGCTCCTGCTATGCCACCAAGATAGAGTTTATCTGAGCTACGGCCAGAGAGAGGGATCACCTTGACCCCTTCCTCCCCGGGAATCTCCTTGAAGATCACAACAATGGCGACCGGCATCACTCCAGCCCCCCCACCGGCCTTCATCTTGCTGATCTCATTGCCCCTGGATTCCTTCCCCTGGCTGGCGCTGAATCCCATCCCCATTTTGGTGATAGGTATGATGATCTTGTCCCCCATCTCCATAGGCTCGCCAATGATATTTCTGGTGGAGAGAACCCCGAGAAGCTCATCCACTGCTGCTCTTATGGCATCGGTGCCGGTCATCTATATCTCCATTAATAAGATAGTATACATTATATTTACATCTTCTGCAGCATACGCAGTCCAAGAACACTTTATAAAATGTTAGATAGCACCAAACTTTATATAGAAAGAAGGCCCCCGAGCAGGGCAATAATAATGATGATCCAGGCTCCCCGCATGCCTCTATTGGGCTTTGGCCAGAGGAGACTGTGGGGTTTTGCTGATTGGAGCTGATGTTCAATGAGACATATGGCATTATTGGTAGTATTAGCGGTATTGGTGGTGCCACTATTGCTGCTGGCCTCTCCGCTCACTCTGGCCTCTGATGCCGCCAGGATGACCCTTCCCAGCGGCATGAGCAACCCTCTGACCATAAGATACCCGGAACTGGCACAGGCTCCCTCACCCCCTCTGATCGTCGAAGGCCTCAGGGCCACCTATGAGATCGTGGCCGGGTCTCCGGATGTGGTCGCCGGAAAGGGAGATGTGGCATATTCCAAAGGCGAGTATGGGGCAGGACTGGTACAGATCGACATTCTCGCCCTGGAGGATGGCCAGGCTGCCACCCGGACGGTCTCATTTGCTCCTGATGCCATTACAGGGGGAATGAAGAAGATCAACATCTACGGCTCAGTAAATGCAGCCGGCTGCGGGGATTTCTGGTGCAATCCCAGCCTCCTGGCCGCCATACCAAATAGAGCGAGGGAGGATCTGACTGTAGACCGGGGCAAATACGATCTGAATGGTCAGGAGTATGATGTGATCCGGTTCTACTACCGGTCCCAGGGGATCAGCCTGGGGATGATCTACGATCTGGAGACGGGAATCCTCCTCCACCACACCGCCGACTATACCTCAAACCTGCCCACAGAAGAGGGTGGAATGGTCACCAGAGGCCAGAATGCCATCATGAGACTGAGGAATCTGCGCCAGGTGAACATCCCCTGGAATGATGGCCGCGTTCCATCCTGGGCCAGAAGGGGAAGTTCTCTTCACTTCCAGGGTACGCACTCATTCTGGCTGCCCCAGCTGCCAGATGTGGCTCCCACAGTCTCTCCCATCAGTGTGCGAGTTGACATACAGGAGGCACATGAGCGATTTATAGAGGGCAGGCAGCAGACCTACACCCAGGAGGCCGTTCAACCGGCCTATGTGCCTATGGTGTCGAGCATCTCCCAGCTCATGGGCTTTTGGGTGCCCAAGGAGGCGATGTCACTGAGGCCAGCAATTATAGATAGCGATCCTGACACGGGAATGGTCGTGAGCATCCTGGAGAGCAGCCCGGATGGACTGATCATGCAGGAGACCAACAACATCAATTACAAGTTCATAGCGGCATATGATGCCAGCGGCAGGGTGGTTCAGACGGTCATCGAGAGCTATGCAGGGACAGCCACCGGCCAGAGGGATGAGCTGCAACTGGTAGAATGATCCCTTTCGATCCCAATCGGGACAAGATGGTGATGGATCGATATGATGGATCGATATGATGGAGCGATATGATAGATCGATATGATGGATCGATATGACAGATCGATATGATAGTGCCCCGTATGCTCCTGCGGGGGCACTATCCCTCTGCTCTCTGTGAGGCTATCTCCCTTTGGCGAAATCAGCATTATTCGGGTTCATGAGGCTCCAACATTTTTAAGACCGCAACAGAGTGGCTGGAAAAGATATAATTAGATCGAAAACTCCTCAGAAGATGATAAGGAGAGAATAATGTCTGAGGATCTCAGAATAGTCTACAGCCGAGCTCCGGAGATTTTCCAGAGGCTCAAAAGAGAGATCGATAAGGTGATCGTGGGGCAGGATAAGGCCATAGAGCAGCTCCTGGTAGCGATAATTGCTGGCGGGCATGCCCTTTTGGAGAGCAATCCCGGCCTGGCCAAGACACTGCTGGTGAAGACCACCGCCTCCTGCATGGGCCTGGACTTCAGCAGAATTCAGTGCACTCCAGACCTCATGCCTGCAGATATCACCGGCACCACCATCATCGATGAGATCGGAGGGGGAAAGAGGTTCCGTTTCGAGCCGGGGCCGGTCTTCTCCAATATCGTCCTGGCGGATGAGATCAATCGCGCCTCCCCCAAGACTCAGAGCGCTCTTTTGGAGGCCATGCAGGAAAAGCAGGTGACAGTGGGCAATAAAACCTATCCTCTGGACAGGCCCTTCTTCATCTTAGCCACCCAGAATCCAATCGAGATGGAAGGCACCTTTCCACTGCCTGAGGCCCAGCTCGACAGGTTCCTGCTCAAGATCTTCATGGAGTATCCCACAACGGAAGAGGAGCTGGAGATACTGGAGAGATATACCATCCGGGCAGAGCCGGCGGTCTCTCCCCAGGTGAGCAAGGCAGAGGTCATCGCCCTCCAGCAGCTCTGTCGCGATATACCGATTGCTGATGATCTGAAAAGGGCGGTGGTCAATTTAGTCCTGGCCACTCGCAACTGGGAAGGGGTCCAATATGGCGCCAGCCCCCGCGCCTCCATCGGCCTCATCCTCTCCGCCAAGGCCAGGGCATTCTTGCAGGGGAGGAACTATGTCTCCAGGGAGGATCTGCATGTGATGGCCTATCCAGTCCTCAGGCACAGGATAATCCTGGGATTCGAGGCGGAGAGAAAGGGGCTCACCCGCGATCAGGTGGTCGGTGACATCCTGAAAAGCCTATCGCTATGATACGAATCTGGATGCATTATGGATACTGATTTCTTCAAGGAGCTGGAGAGGTTCTCCCTGCTCGTCCGCAAGCGCGTCTCCACCGCCTACAGTGGGGGAAGAAAGTCGATGCGCTTCGGCCACGGCATCAGCCCGGTGGGCTACCGGGAGTACCGCAAGGGGGACGACTTCAAGCTGGTGGACTGGAAGGTCTATGGGAGGACGGAGAAGCTCTTCATCCGGGAGCACGAGGAGGAGAGAAGCCTTGTGGTTCATATCCTGCTCGACAGCAGCGGTAGCATGGGCTATGGGGGAAAGTTTGCTTACGCCTCCCGTCTGGCAGCGGGCTTTGCTTATCTGGCCACCACGGAGAATGAGAAGTACACCATATCCCGTTTCTGCCACCGCTTCTACCCCGGGGAACCCAAACGGGGGAGGAGAAATCTGATCTCATCCATAGCCATGCTGGATGATACTCTGCCCCGGGGGAAGACCAATCTCCTGCACATCGCAGAGCTCTTCGCCTCCCAGATCAAGACCACCAGCATGGTGGTTATGATATCCGACCTTCTTGATGATACAGAGGATGTCATCTCCAGCATCTATCGGCTCGCCAGACATGATCTGGTGGTCATTCAGGTCCTCGCTCCGGATGAGGCACAACTGGGGTTCGGCGGGGATGTGAAGTTCGTGGACCTTGAATCCGGCAACTCCCTCGTCACCCGGGTTACAGAAGGAGAGCGCTCGGAGTACCTGAGGAGGTTGAATGATCACAACCAGGCCATCAGAGCGACATGCGACAGAGTCGGAGCGAACTACTTTCTCTTCCAGACAGACCGGCCGATCTTCGATGCCTTCTCTGAGATGCTCACCAGAACAGTGATCTGGAAGACATAGGCCATATGAAGATCGATAAGAATGGACTGCCATACCATGAAATCAAATAACAACACCATTAAGCTCGATTACGGACAGGGCTGCCTGGAGCTTTTGGCAGGGGAGGAGGTGGAGGTCGTTCTTCCCCGGGAGCTTCCGCCTGCCGGGCCAGAGGAGGTCAGAAGATCTTTAGAGCAGGCAGTGGGGAGGAGGCTGGAGGATTTTGCCGGGGCAAGGTCGGCCTCTATCCTGGTGAGCGATATCACCCGTCCCGCTCCCAGCCATCTCATGCTTCCTCCTCTGGTCAGAAGGATGAGGGAGCTGAACATCACAGATCTCTCTGTGGTCTTTGCCCTGGGAACCCACAGAAGGATGAGCCCGGCCGAGGAGGAGTATCTCCTCAGGGAGTGCATCCGCCTGCCTCACTCCCAGCACGATCCCAAGGCCTGTATCTCCCTGGGATTTACCGAGCGGGGAACTCCTGTAGAGATCCTGGAATCAGTCGCTTCCTCTGATCTGATTGTGGCCACGGGAAATATCGAGTATCACTATTATGCCGGCTATAGCGGCGGAGCAAAGGCCATCCTCCCCGGGGTGAGCTCAGAGCCCTCTGTGGTCAGGAATCATGAGCTGATGAGGGATCCGGCGGCGACCACCGGGAACCTGAAAAGCCCCGTCCGCCAGGATATGGAGGAGGCTGCTCGCATCGCTGACCTGGACTTCATTCTGAACACCGTCTTAAACAGCAGAAAAGAGATAGTCCTCTCCACAGCCGGCGACTACATAAAAGCACATAGAATAGGGGCGGCGGCGGTGGACAGGATGTACCGCTGCCCGGTGGAGCGGGCGGATATTGTGGTCAGTTGTGCTGGAGGCCGGCCTAAGGACATCAACCTCTTCCAGGCCCAGAAGGCCCTGGACAATGCCAAGAATGCTGCCCTGCCCGGCGGCAGCATCATCCTCCTTGCGGAGTGCAGCGAGGGGCTGGGCCATCCGGTATTCGAGCGTTGGGCCTGTGAGGCCACCTCTGCTGAACAGTGCTGGGAGAGGTTCGGCATAGAGTATGAGTTTGGAGGACACAAGGCCGCCTTCCTGGCCAAAGAGTCCCTGGAGCACCATCTGATCCTGGTCTCATCCATGCCCAGGGATAAGGTAGAGATGTGCTTCATGAACCCGGCGAGGACTTTGGAAGAGGCTCTATCCCAGGCCTGGAAGAGGCAGGGCAGGGATGCGAGGATGCTGGTGATGCCCTACGGGAATCTGACCCTGGCGGTGGGTAAATAGAATAAGTGAACTGGGAAGCATCGATCAAGCTTCATACTGCAGGGTGGGCGGGCGATCTCTTGAAAGATGATCCCGCCGGATAAACTATTTCCGTTGAAAGGATTTTGGCGAATATATGATGCGGCCCGAGGAGCAGATCGAAAAGCAGCTTATGGATGACAGCAGTGGAGCAATCCTCAAGGATGCTGTGATCATCAGAAGATTGAGAGCTAGCGATCTGCAGGCAGCTTTGGAGATCGATCGGGAGGTCTCGGGGGGGTACAATCCCGATGTGTTCACTGCTTTCTACGAGTACCATCCCGCAACCACCTTTGCAGCAGAGGTGAACGGGGAGCTGGCAGGATTCGTCCTTGGATTCAAGCATGCCCCCTTCGAGGGCCGGGTCTTCTGGCTGGCAATAAGAACCAGATACCAGGGCCGGGGAATAGGAATGAGGCTCATGCTTGCTCTCCTCAAGTCCTTCCGCAAATTGGGAGCACTGGGGGCCACCCTGGAGGTCAGGGTGAGCAATCGAAGGGCTCAGTCGCTCTACACCAACCTGGGATTCCAGACCACAGCCATCTGGCCCTCCTACTACTCCGATGGGGAGGCGGCCTTCATCATGAAAGCCCGGCTTTAGCCCTCGGTTGCAGTCACACCTTCTGCTCTCTTTTATTACTCCAGGCCCCGGGAGGTGAGACGGAACTGGGCTGTTCTATTCTCCGGCAGTGAGCGGTGCTTCATCAGCCGGGCCCGGCGCAGGCCCTCGCCCGCCTTCTCCAGCAAGACTATAGCCTTGCACATGTGCTCGAGGTATGTGCCCCCCAGCGGCCGGAGGGTGTTGCTCTCAATATCGGTGTAGACCTGATTGGTTATGACCACAGGTATGCTGTGCCTCCGGGCGATCTCCTGCAGCTCAGAGAGCTGGACGGTCAGGGCGCGGCGGGCAGGCCTGCTGTCCTCTGCCTCCAATAACATGCGGTATAGCGATGTCGCCGAATCAAGGACGACCAGCCCTACGTCCCGGCTGACGATCTTGGACGCCTCTCTGATGGCCATCGCCTGCTGCTCAAGGCTCATGGGCTCAAAGATCATGATCTTCTTCGCCATCTCTGCCGCGCCCGGTCCGGCAATCTGTTTGAACCTCTCTGCAGAGAAGCCCTCTGTATCGATGAAGATCACCTTGAGGCCCCTGGTCACTGCAGCTACTGCGAGCTGCAGGACGATGTTGCTCTTCCCCGAGCCAGACTCGCCATAAAGCTCTGTGATTATGCCCGACTCGAATCCTCCGCCCAAAAGGAGGTCCAGGCTCTGACAGCCCACGGGAAGGCGCTCAAGCATGTTCATAGATATCGAAATTGCTCATCTCCTGTGGGCGAAGCTGTCTATCCGATCCATCAGCCTCTCCATCGCCTCTCTCTCTCTGGGGTTGCCGCAGCGGTCTATAATTCTCTGGGTCTTCAGCAGCTCCTCGAAGTAAGAATCAGTGCGAAGGGACATGTACCTGGTGGCGGCCACTGCTGCCTCTATCACCAGATTGGCTCCCCGGTTGACTGCCCGGAAATCCTTTCTCAATAGCTCTCCTTTCACGGGCTCGATATCGGTGATTATGATGTCCGAGGCAAAGGGATCGCACCTGAATAGCAGCCAGGCCTCAGTATCCTTCAAGATCGGCAGGCCATCGCAATGGGTGAAGTACTCCTGGGGCAGGTCCTCCAGTGCCGTCTCCGCGAAGATCCAGGCATCATGGATGACATTGGCCACAAACCATTTCCTGGTGAGGATATTCTCATAGGTATGAGTGCCTAAAAATAGGCGAATGTACAGGCTGTCCTCACTCCTGATGATGCCCAAAGGAGCAGCATTGACTCTGCCATCCCTCTCTGTGGTAGCAATTATCTCGTTTATGCCCTCCAGTATTCCCAACTCATCCAAAGCCTCTCTGCCATAGAACATGATCAAAACCGCAATCTCCTCAGAAGGGAGATAAATAAAGATGCCGCAATCAGATCTGCCGTGGAGCCGGGATTCATGTCCTCCTCCAGCAGATATCTGTCCATCTGCCTGGCCTTATCCAGGCTGGGATCAAGCAATGCCTCAGCCGCGAGCTGTGAGACCTGCAAAGACCTCTCCTGGCCGAACTTGGCAGAGATGAGGCTGTCAGGCACCTGAGCCAGTGCCTCAAGGAAGGCCCTGACAACGCCATCATTGAGGCCGTATGATGATACCAGCTCCTGCAGCCTTCCAGCGAGCTGGAATGATCGTTTGTAGTCAGTGGCCCATTCGCGAGCGACGATATCATGATCCGCCGAGAGCATCATCAGATCGAGGAGCGATCGACGAGCTTCCATCAGCCTCTCTTCCCACTGCGGATCCTTCAGGCTGAACTCATCCACGGATACCACCCTCGCCCCGGCCAGGCCGAATGCCCGGTAGAAGTCCACTGCATCCTGGATGGTGGTGCTTCTCAGCACCCTGACCAGCTCCTCCTCCAGCCCTTCAAAGAACCGGTCAGGGCTGGCCTTCTCTTCATCCCCTCCCGCTGCCTGCCATTCCCCGTGGCTGCAGTCATGGGGGCGGCCAGCACGACCTTTTGCCTGGCCGGCTGCCAGGGCGAGAGGCATCATGAGCACCAGCGAGCCGAAATGGGTGTTGCTCCTCAGGCCCCACTCCCCCCAGGCTTGCACCCCTTCCAGTATGAGCGAGCCGGGGCTCCCCTCCGCCCGGGCCGCCTTCCTGAAGATGGGATAGGCTGAGACTGCACTGGTGAGGAAGTGATGAAAGCTGATATCGGAAAAATCATGGCAGCGGTCGACATTTCCCGGCTTGGGGCTGGAGGAGAGCTCGAAGAGCATGGCCAGAACTGCACACTGGGCGATCCAGTCAGAGATCCGGTCGGATACCCCTCCGGCACTCCGTTCTGATAGCTGTTCTGCCTCCCGATGCGATCTGCTGCCGGGCCGGTTCATGCTCGATCAGTGGATCTTGGGCAGGATCTTCTCTGCCAGCTTCTTTTTCAGTTCCATGTACTCCCTTTCAGAGAGATTTGCCCTGGCCAATGCCTCATCTCGCAGGTAGCAGGGCTTGCCGATCTTGCAGCACCAGACAAGGCTGCCAAAGCAGGTGCCTTCACCCTTCTCCAGGGGAGTACCTCTGGCAGCAGCGATCTTCCGATTAACAAACTCCTCCGGGGTGAGGCCTGCTCTCTTCAGGGCGCCGAAGACGGCACAGCTCTTCACCGGGGGACAGCAGAAGGCCAGGCCTCGCAGGTCTCCGCCAGCACAGATGTGCTTGGGAGCATTGCACCAGCCGCTCAGGGAATCATATTCTGTCATCGCCCCGGCGAGCCACTGGACAAAGTCGAGATCCGCACCTCTAAGGGATACCACATCTGCTCCCATAGCCAGAAGGGTTCTGGCATCCTCAAAATCCCCCACATCCGCCAGGGCCATTATGGCCGGACCGCGAGCATCCGCTGCCTTCTTGACCAGCTTGGGGCTGACCCCATCCAGGCCGCGCAGGTCAAGGTGGATCATATCCAGATCGCTCTCATTGAGCTTCTGCAGCAATGTATTGGATAGATCCTCAGGCCTGATCCTGAGGGAGAGTGTGACTCCGGAGCGCTTCAGGAGAGGTATCAGCTCCAGCAGCCTGATGGGGTCGCGAATGCTTGACATCTTCAGCTCAAGCAGACAGAGATTCTGAGCAGCGATTCTCGCTGCCTCCAGAAGAGGGCCATCCTCTGAGCAGGTCGCACAGAGGCCGAGGGAGACAGAACGGGGCTGCCCCCTTTCCCCGGACTCTTCTCCTTTAGCCCCCTGCCCATCATATATATTCGGGAGGCTTGGCCTTCCCTCCCTCCACACCGAGAGCTTCTGCTTCACATCGTTCAGGCGGGATTGGATCTGTGAAAGGGAGACGAGATCGAGGTCAAAGCCGTCCAGCAATATCAAGCCGGCTGAGCTGTCGGTCTCCGGACGGCTTTGGGGAGATACAACGGCAATGGGATTATCAATATGTAGATATCCAATTTCAACCATCAACAAAGCAGTAATGGCGCATATGATATCAGTCTTTCGCCTCCCGGCCTATGCTCCCGGTCTATGCCACCTTTATATTGGAGAAAATCCAATCACTCTCTGTGATACAATGGTGAGCTTCAAAGTAGATGCTGATGCAAGGGCTATTGTTCAAGGATCTGAGGACCTGGAGAAGCACCCTATAGTGGCCAAGGTCAAGGGCTCTGGAAAAGACGGAGCTTTGAGCGTTCAAGTGGGAGGAGATGACTCCAGCCCCATATCCGCCCGGATATCAGGCGACTCCCAAAAGCCCATAGCCCTCGAGCCCATCAAGCTGGCTCCGATCACTGTGGTCCCGGATCTCAAGGAGGCCGCCCAGGCAGTGGATTTCGGATCCATTGTCGATGCACTCACCCGGCTATCCCAGGGAGTGAAGGTGAACATCGGCAACCCGGACGCACCCCTCAGCATCGCATTGGGAAAGATCCCCGTGGACCTGAACATCTCCGTCTCCTCCCCCAACCAGGAGACCGTCTTCAGGGTGGAGATCAAAGGATTTATAGGAGAGTAAGAGCATAAACCGGCAATATGAGCCCCGAGCAGGGAGAAGAGATCTTTGATGCCGCATTTCCTGGCATCATTTGCGCCTTTGAAGAGCCCAGGTGGTTTTTATAGTCCCCTCATGGCTGACCATTCTCATGGCGGCTGCTCTTCCCGTCTCTGAGGTCCGGGGGGCCATACCTTTGGCCATAGGATATTATGGATATTCATGGGATCAGGCCTTTATCATATCAGTCCTGGGAAATCTCCTGCCTGTGGTCCCTCTGCTCTTATTCCTGGGTCCGGTCTCCGATTACCTTCGCCGTTATTCCCTGGGTGATAAATTCTTCACCTGGCTGTTTGCCCGCACCCGCAGCAGGTACATCCAGAAGCATGAGAGCTTCGGATTGATCGCACTGACATTATTCGTGGCCGTGCCCTTTCCATTGACCGGGGCCTGGACCGGCTGTGCCATAGCCTTTCTCCTTGGTTTCAGGTTCCTGCCGGCTTTGGGCGCTGTAGCGACAGGAGTCTTGATCGCGGCAGGCATTGTGACCGCCACAGTGATGGGCGTAAAAATCCTGATTTTTTGAAAGCAGTAACCACCTGATAGGGATCAATGTGGCCGGCCTGTTTTTTTTCACTCTCGCCATACGATCTTTATTGCTCTTCAAGATTGGGAGAGCGTCTTCTCACCAACGCCATCAGTGCATGCAGAATCGCCTGCCTGTGGCTGTAGCCTGGACAGCTTTGACTGGAGGGTGATCTCCCTGTCCAGCCGCATATCTATTCTTATTGAGGTGATTATCCTTCTGACCCCCATCTGAGCGAGCAGGTGATTGGCCTTCTCCATCAGATCGAAGAGCTCTCTGAGGCTGCTGACCTCCAGCGATGTGGACATGGCTCCGGGGATGAACCTTATCTCCTCCTCTTCCAAAAGCGCGTGCACTGCTCTTATGTAGTCTCCGGCACTGGTTCCCGATCCCATGGGGAGAAGGGAGAATTCAGCAACTATCATGGTGATATTCTGCTCAGCGCAAGGTATAGAAATTTGCCGGGCCATCCATTCTTCGACATTTTGCCAAACCAAAATCGTCATATAGTAATAACAAAAACCAGACGGTTGAGGTTTGATCGCTATGAGATCTCATAAGCTACTCCCTGGAATGATTCTTGTCATCGTTTTACTGCTGCAGGCGCCGGCCGGAGCCGGTGACCCGCTTGATCCCAGCCAGATGGGAGAGTCCATGTCCATGCCCCTCTCCCCAGAGCTCATTCAGGCAGCAGTGAGAGCTGGAGTTATAACTGATTCGAATTCGCTGGAGAGGCCAGACCGCCTGCAACCATCCTTTTCCGCCGGGCCCAGAGCAGAGGCTGATGCAGTCAATTCTATAGATAAAGTGAATGTGACCGGGATCTGGTCGCTGGATCTGAGCGGGCAGCCTGGTGAGCAGATGAGGCTGGATCTGGTCCAGATCGGCGGGATTATCATGGGCCAGGGAGCGTTGATCAGAGGGGGTGAGAGCGAGAATGCCACTGTAAGCGGCTCGCTATCAGGCGACAGGTTGAGCCTGGTTGTGATGCCCGTGGGGGTGCTGAGACTCTATCAGTTGAATCTATCCCTGTCCAGCCTCTCTGCAGGCACTTATACCGCCTATATGGCAGACGGCAGCAGCCGGTCAGGCAAGGCAGCTTTCTCCGTCTCCTCGAACATTTTTAGGGAGAAGGGTCCGGCCAGCTCCTTTTCCTCCATTTAGCAACCGCCAGCAGCCCCCTGATCTCAGCTATCGAGGGGAAGGATTATCGCCTGTGATTGAGATCCCATTGCCCGGTGAAGGATGAAGTGATCGAGACCAGATATGTAGAATTTGAGAGCAATAGCGGAGAGGTAGTTGATATAACTGGCGAGGTGCAAAAGAGCCTGGAGAGCACCTCTCTGGAGTCGGGGGTGGTGGTGATCTTCGTTCCCGGGGCGACGGGAGCAGTGAGCACCATCGAGTACGAGGAGGGTCTGGTGGCTGACCTGGGGGATGCCCTGCAGAGGATCGCCCCGCAGGAGATCGATTATGCCCATAACCTGCGCTGGCATGATGGCAACGGCCACTCCCATATCCGGGCCTCTCTGATCGGGCCCAGCCTGGTCGTTCCCTTCGCAGCCCAGAGATTGATGCTTGGCACCTGGCAGCAGATAGTCTTCCTGGAGCTGGATAACCGCAGCCGCCACAGAAAGCTTGTGCTGCAGATGATGGGGGAGCAGGCAGAGACCTGATTTTGGGGGAGAAGGAAGAGACCCGATTTCGACCCGAATTCAGCTTAAAATCCGCCCCGGGGGATCAAGGGAAAAGCCCATCTTCGGAGCTTACACTCAAAATCCTCCGGTAATGGAGGGAGGGGAAAGTCGTTATAAAATGGAGTGTAGGAGGGAATGGAACGACTTTCACCATACTCTATATAGTAAACCACTGAGATATATAGTTTTCGATATAAGAGCTATGGTTCATGCTTTGTGCCAATACCCTCGATATGTGTCATAAAAAGCTTATACAAAGATTCAGATATAACTTAACGAAAATTTAAGCTTCAAAAAGAATCTAATCCTCGCTTCCAGATTGGAGGGATGAGGCTATGGGATCGAATGAAAAGGTGAAGGGAAAAAGAAAGCATGTTAAGATGCCCGCCTCTGAAATCGAAGCTTCGGAGATGGATGTAGAAGGCAATGGAGATAAACAGGAGCATATCGATTACGTTCAAAGCATCGAATACAGTCAGAGAGATACATTCACATTGAAGTATGAAGTCAACGATAAGGGCATAGGCCAGCTACTACTGCCCCCAAGCTTATCTCTGCTGCTTCAATCTGATCGAGTATCGATATCGCCTTCTGCTGGTGGTCTGTTCATCCGGTCGATTTGACATCGAAGGGCCCTCAGAGAGGGGAAGGTGGGATCCATGGGGCTGGAAGGAGAATCACATGAGAATGAACATGCCGTTGATGCCAATGCTCCGGAGAGCTCCTGGCCCCTCTTCGCAATGGGCCATGAGATCTGCAACTCCATGAACTCGATTATAGGCATGACCTCCATTCTCCTTCAGGATGAGACTCTGACATCCGATCAAAGGGAGTTTGTGGAGAATATAAAAATCAGCGGCGACGCTCTCATGAAAGTGCTCAACGACATCATCGATTTCTCCAGGCTGGAGAAGAAGAAGTTGACATTGAATACACATCCTTTTAGCCTTCGGAGACTGGTTGAGGAGACCCTCAGCTTGATCTCCATCGATGCGGCCAGAAAGGGGCTGGTCCTCTTGCATCGCTTCAATGGGTCTGTTCCGGACGAGATTGTCCAGGATAAGATGAGGCTTGAACAGGTTCTCTTCAACCTGCTGGACAGTGCAGTGAAATGCACAGATTCGGGGGAGATATGTCTCAATATCTCCTGCCAGGAGGAGCAAGGCGATCTGGAGATTCATTTTTCCGTCCTGGATACCGGCCTGGACTTATCCCGTGAGGCCGCTGAAGATCTCTTCAATCCCCCTGCAGAGAAGGACACTCTCTGCTCTTGCGGGTCTGGCCGCTCCGGCCTGGGATTGGCTATCTGCAAAGGGCTGGTGGAGCTGATGGAGGGCAGAATCTGGGTCGAGTCTGCAGAGGGAACCGGCTCGACATTCCATTTCACCATCAAGGCAAATCCCCGGGCCGGGGTTCGGAAGATATGGCGGGAGAATTGAGAGTCATCCCCCGGAGGTTTTTTCAACCTGGCGGGCGGCCACCATTGTGCTCTTGCCGGCCAGGTCATCCAAATAATGATGCAATAGAGATATTCTCGTCCCGGCAATAGGATGGATCAGCATAATGAGGGAGATTGGACCCATATCATGGATGCTGATTAAGAATCTCTGCTACGAAACATAGTCCCAGCTGATTCAGTCTATTGTTTTTTCCTTAATGTACATAATCGTCTATAATACTGAATAGGGTCGATCAGTATTAAAATGGAGGAAGACCATGAAAAGAAATAGAAACGAGATCATATCCGAGATTCTTAGAGTCTGCATGAAAGGGGCAAGCAAGACCAGGGTAGTGTATCAGGCTAATCTCAATTTCAGAACAGTTAATCCCTATTTAGAGCTCCTGATGAAGAATGATCTGATTGTCGTCAGCCAGGGACCTCATGTCGTCTATGAGACAACAGAAAAGGGAATGGACCTGATGAAGACCATAAACCAGGTGCACAGCACTCTGGCTGAATATCAGGAGCCGGTTCCCTCCCCAACCCCGGCCTGAATCCAATTCAGCCATCCCAATGCTTTTATCCTTTTTCTGCCCATCTCCCCCCATGCCATCACTCTCCGTCCATGTCGGCGGCCTGGATCTGAAAAAATCCTGTCCTTCTGGCTGCAGGCATCCCGGACTGGCGCATCCCTATGTCGCGCATCCCGAGCGGGCGCAGGAGGATGTCATCGGAAACATCTTCGGGAATTGATTCATTTTCTGCCTCATTGTTGCCTGGCCAGGCATGATGGTTTCAATGTGATACCCGCGCAATTTAATGAAGAGCCAAAAGATTAATAATCTGAAAATGGCACCATCATAGCAGTGAAAGGGAATCTAGCCTCTTTGATCCCCATAGCTGCGACGATGATAGCCCTGGCTGCAATTCTCTTCTGCTGCGCGGGGGCAATAAGCCATAGCCATGATGGCACAGGGTCCCATTCCGCTCCGGTTCCGGCCCGGGAAGGGAGCGCAAAAGAGGGTTTCCGTTTTGAGGAGTCATCGACGGTGAGAGGCTCAGGAGAGCTCTCGATAAAAGGAGCATTCCATGACCGCTCGATTGATTCCAGCGGCTGGATGAAAGGCTCAGGATCGATCAGCTTCGAGTCCCTCAGAAACATGAGCAAGGTTCGAGAGGAGGTTGAATTCAGCCAGAGGGGCGATCTTGTCTTTACAGGAGGAGAGCTCAAGAACAAAAAGAGCATGAGGCTGCCCCTATTTGAAAACGGCACTGGCGCTTCTGTCAGCGAGAGATTCAACACCAGCCACCTGGACCAGAGTGAGACCAGTCTGATGAGGTCCCTTGGCCTTCATAATAACTCGATGATCTACGATACGGCACTTGCATTTGAAGGGAAGTGGGATGTCGAGAACCGGCGGGGATGGTCCATCTATATGAATAGAAGTAAGCAGTCTTATGTGGGATCATTCCAGACTCAAAAGATGATCGAGTTCGATGATTCTCCCTCCAATCGAGGCTGATCCAGGTCAGCCTATATTTATCATAATATAACGTATATCTGAGCTTACCCCTGCCTCGCCTTCAGAGGCATCGATCCCCAATTCTAAAAGATCTATTTTAAAATATCTTTAACAGGAAAATGTCTATTTATGAATTTGCGCATTTTACCATAAATTGATTGATTGATTTTTCAAAATTTGGCTGAAATTAAGGTTTTATATGATCTAGACCGCAATGTTGATAATATAGTATGCAATCTTGTCCTCATATCTGCAAATCAGTTGTCGGCGTATAGAATACAAAAATGGATGCAAGAGCGGCCTGGAATCCTGAGCCTGCCCTTCCCTCTGATTTGCAGGGGGTACTATCATGGGCTTTGAAATTGACCTGGATGCTGCAGCGCAGTACAATAACGCCATAAAAGGGAGCTCTTCCCTGGATGAAAGGACAGTGGAGTTGATCTCCATATCGGTCTTGGCAGCCATCAGAAGCAGCCACTATCTGAGGTTGCATATTCGGGCCGCGTCCAAGCTGGGCGTCCCGGATGATCAGATCGCGGCAGCGGTATTTTTCGCTGGAGACCTCTGTACAAGCAGTGTGCTCTCCTCGGCTGCCTGTCATCAGGAGGAGGAGCCTGCAGCCTGCACCATCTGTGAGCTGACGGGCAGGTGCAGCGAGATTCAGGCAAGGCCCAGGAATTGAAATATTAGCTATTTAGGTGATCATTGAATGATTGCGATTGCAAATGAGACAGTTACCCTTACCGATATAGGCCTGTTTACAATTTTTTTAATTGTATTGATCTTCCCTTTCAAGGTTAAGATAGTGGAGCAGAATCTGGAGGCGTTCCTGTTCATCATGGGAGCGACGGCTGTTACCATTACCAGCAAATGGGGACTTGATCTGATAGCGTTGGCTGCGAGCGAGCCAGTGCTAAAGGGCATAGTCCCAGCAGTGTTCATTGCCGGACTGATATTCTTCTACGGAAAGGTGCCGATTAATAGAGCCCTCAGAAGGCTGACCAATACCATTCCGTTGCCGGTTTTCGTCGCTGCAGTTGTATTCATCCTGGGGATGATCTCAAGCCTGATCACAGCCATCATTGCATCTCTGTTCCTGGTGGAGATCGCAAATCTCATGCCCTTGGAAAGGAGTGATAAGATAAAAATGGTTATCATCGCCTGTTTTGCCATCGGGCTGGGAGCTGTCCTGACTCCACTGGGCGAGCCGTTATCTACCATTGCCATCACCAAGCTGCAGGGCCCGCCCTATAATGCCACCTTCTGGTACCTGGCGGACCAGCTGGGCGTGCTCATCACTCTGGGGGTTTTGGGATGCGCCCTCTTCGGGGCTTTCTATGTGGGAAGAAGGGGCTCAAGGGCGGAGGTACAGGAGATTGTGGATGAGGGCGGCTTGAGGGAGGTATTCGTCAGAGCGGCCAAGGTCTGGCTCTTCGTCTCAGCACTATTCCTGCTGGGAGCGGGCATGGAGGTGCTCATATTCAAGTATTTCACCAAGATTCCCGATTATGTCCTCTTCTGGGTGAACATGGTCTCTGCCATCCTGGATAATGCAACCCTCACCGCGGCAGAGATCTCGCCGGCGATGAGCCAGAGCCAGATCAATGCCGCTCTGTACGGCCTGCTCATATCCGGTGGTATGCTGATACCAGGTAACATCCCCAATATCATCTCTGCAGGGAAGCTGGGGATCACCAGCAGCGAATGGGCAAAGCTGGGAATTCCCATGGGACTGGCATTGAATGCGATATACTTCATCGTGGTCTTCATTCTGGGGATCAATCCCAGACTGGGACTGTAGGGCGGTGCATGTGCATCGCCCCTATGGCAATGATCCTTGGATTAAGAAAAAAGAGAAGAGGGGTCCAGGCCAGTCAAGAGCCGGAATTCAGCCAGGACGTTGATCTCTCAATCAAACAACGTGCGGCCACAATTGCAGAATTGGACCTCTGGTTTGCCTTTTTCCTGAGATCTCTGATATAATGCGCAATTGTAGTCTGCAGTTATATTTCCTGCAGGAGAGAAAAATTTGCCTTTTGATCCTCCGGAGAATCTCTCTGCGAATCCTCCGGAGAATCTCTCTGCGAATCCTCCGGAGAATCTCTCTCTGAATCTCTCTCTCTCAACAGCTCGATCAGGACTGAAAATACGGCAGCTTCCAAGGGATCATCCAGAGCATAGAATGCCTCGCTTGAGTGCTTTTTTGCCATGTCCGCGAGCTTTTTTGCGTAAATCTGATCCCTCTTTTTCAATGCCCGGCCAGCCCTGGTCCAGCGAGTAGAGAGATCATTCACCCCCATGCGCAGGCTCTCAAAGCTCCGTCCCATAATAGACTCCCCCCTGGTTTGGCCACTGGAAAATTCTCTTCTGCATAGGTCATCATAAGCTCCATGAGACAGACTCTTCTTTGAGGAGATAAACCTGAGGCATGTGCACTGCGAAGGTGAATTCATGCGCGAATGGATTGGTGAATAAATGAGCGTAATATAGAGATGAAAGTAATATGGGAATGAACATAATATAGCAATTTAGCCCGATCCTGCTTCGCTTGAGGTAAATTTTAAAATTATTACAAAGTTATATTCCATATTTGTCTGGATTAAGATATTTAGTCTAATCGTATATTTTTCAACATATCAAATTATTTTTCACAGCTTCACGAATATCTTAATATGTTGATTAATCAATACAAATAACTAAAACGTGCTTATTTATTTTAATAAATAGCAGAAACTATTTTTTAAAAAATTTGGTATAAAATATCAATTAACATTGATTGAAAAATCATAAGATCGCAGTCTATTGATTTGTTATATTTCAAATAAACTGAAGAATGAGATTTATATTGAGATATTCTCAATTGCATTTATCATCATAATAAAATAGCACAATTAGATGTTATTCACCAAAATTGTTTTATAGATTATACAAGCATAATTTTAATCCGATAAACTATAAGGTTAGTATTTCAGATAAGTATAACTAGTACCATAAATATTACTTTATTGTTTAAAATAAACAGTATGGCTGGAACCAAAAAGAGATCCGCAGAGCTTCTCGGCTGGATAAGCTGTATGGGGAGGGTGAAAATGGATTGGCTGATACTTGCATTCCTGGGAACAATCTTTTTTTCAGGAGCGGGTGTACTGGATAAGTTGCTGCTGAGCAACTGCACAAACGACTCCACAGCCTATATAGTCTGCCAGACATTAATCCAGCAGCTATTCATTATACCGGTGCTGCTATTTGCAGAAATAGACTTCACATACCCCGGATCTCTCATCGCTCTCCTCTTCGGCTGCATGCAGATATTTCCCACCTTCTTTTATATGAAAGCCCTGCAGGCCGAAGAGGTCTCAAAGGTATCCGCATTGGAGTGTGTCTATCCAGTATTCATCTTCATGGGTTCCATCATCCTCTTCGGCGAGATGCTGGACCTCAAGTGCTGTGCTGGCGGAGCCATGCTTATACTAGGCACATTCATTCTCTCCTACAAGAGAGGGGGCAGCCTCCACAACACCGATAGCAGATATGCAAAGATGCTGAAAGGAATCACATCCGTATCCCCTACAATAAAGCTGTTCATGGCATACTGGATCCTGACCGCCATATACTATCTAGCTCTGAAATATCTTCTGAACTCCATGGATGAGTGGAACTTTCATGTCTGGTCATCGATTGGCACCCTCCTAGTGATAATGCCCCTCATGAGCAGGCAGAGCATCCGCACTGAGGTAAAGAATATCTTTGGCCGGGGAAGCTTTTCTGTGGCTGCACTGATATCCGAGGAAGCACTCCAATTCCTGGGGCAGATCTTCTCCCTCTTCGCCTATGCCATTGGATCGGTCACACTGGTATCAAGCGTAGGAGCTCTTCAGCCCGTTCTGACGGTGATACTGATCATGACCCTGGGAGTTCTGGCTCCAAAGCTGGCCAGGGGGTTGAATGAGAGGACGGACAGAGAATCGCTCGCTCAAAAGGGGGTTGCTTTCCTGGTCGTTCTGATCGGAATATACTTCGTGGGCTGACCTGTCCGGCCGGATCAGCCCGCCGAAAAAGTGCTGGAGGCAAAAAAGTGCTGGAGCTATCCTGATCTGCTCCTTCCCTGTCTGGGAGGGATCACATAGTTCCAGCGCCAGACCTTGAAGCTTACTGCAAGTATCCACAGGAATATGGCCAGTATCAACAGAGCTTGAAGCCACTCTACAATAGCAATTACATCCATACCTACACCATTCAAGTGCCTTCTCTTTTATCTGATAAAGGTTTTGGATGCAAAGGATGATATGGGGTGAGATAATCTCTCCGGGAGAGACTCTTCAGAGGCCTATGATGCTAATTGTGACCTTCCTTGGGACTGCCGGATCGCTCCCCACTCCAGAGCGGAACCCTTCCGCCATACTGGTCAACCGCGAAGGGGATTTGATTCTCTTTGACTGCGGAGAAGGAACGCAAAGGCAGATGATGCGCGCCAGAACAGGTATGATGCGCTTGAATTATATCTTTTTGACTCATCTTCATGCCGATCATATCCTGGGCATCCCCGGTATCCTGGAGACGCTGGCCTTTCAGGGCAGAGTGGAGCCCATAACCATCGCCGGGCCAATACATACCAGGCGGCTGGTGGAGTGCTTCAAGTCAGTATGCTACTTCTCCAGAAACTTCGAGGTTACTGCCCTGGAGCTGCAGCCGGGGGATGTGTTGAAGATGAAGGGATATCAGGTTAGGACCATAGAGACCCATCACAGTGTTCCCAGCCTGGGCTATATTCTGGAGGAGGACCGGCGGCCCGGAAGGTTCGATCGCAATGCTGCCATCTCCCTGGGCGTGCCTCCAGGGCCTTTATTCGGAAGGCTGCAGCGCGGCCAGGAGGTGGTGGTTGAGGGAAGGACGATTCAACCCCAACAGGTCATGGGCCCGGAGAGGCCGGGAAGAAAGCTCGTTTATACCGGAGATACCAGGCCCTGCCGGCCGGTGGAGCTGGCCAGCCGCGCAGCCGATCTTCTCATCCATGACTCAACTCTTGCCAGCGATATGGCTGATTGGGCCCTGGAGACGAAGCACAGCACGGCGAAAGAGGCGGCAGAGCTGGCCAGGCGCGCCGGCGTCAGGCACCTGATCCTGACCCACATAAGCTCCCGTTACTCAGAGGACTCCTCGCCACTATTGAATGAGGCCAGGTCTGTATTTCACAGGACGGATGTGGCAGAGGACCTGATGTCGCTGGAGATAAGGCTCAGGGATGAGTGAGGATCTGAATATCAGCCGTGATCTTCAAACCGGCAATGACCTTCAAATCAATCCTTCAAATCCATCCAGGCCGTCTAATCACTCATATCCTCTTTCTGTCTCTTCTCTCGCTCTTCTCTCAAAGACCTCATGATCTCCAAAGAGATCTCATCCTCCCTGCCGATCAGGGAGATATCCAGGGATTCCAGGACGGATTCTATCATGCCCCGGCTGTGTTCCAGGTCCATGCCTCTGCTCTCAGATACAATGCCCTGGTGGAAGAGAGCATCTATCCGATCAGCCGGCAGGCCGAGGGCAGTTGCAGCAGAGACCGCCCTGCCAAACATCTCCATGTCGATGTAATACTGTATCCCATCCTGATAGAGCATCCGGGATTGGCTCGTTCTCCCTGCATTCTTGGCTATGAGGGCGGCCCAGAGATAGTCGCCGGCGTCCACCAGGATCCTTATGGCCTCATCGATCATTCCCCTATCTCTGGCCAGAGCTGCAGCATATTCTATTTCCCCTGCCTGCACCAGAACGGATATGCTCTCTTCTATCAGGTCATCCGGCAGAGCACTGCGGTTTTCACTTTCCATCAGATAGTAGACCTTCTGCTCAAAGGTCATCCTCTCAAATTCCTCTCTCAAGCTCATGTCTCCGAAATGGAATCGATCCGCCGACAAATAAGGCTTTTGTTGGCATCGAAACCGCTCTTGGTGCGTGATCAAAAAAATAATATAAGATTCCCCTCCCTCAGCCGGCAAAATAGGAAGGGATAGGTCCTTATAATATCCGTGTTAGAGGGATTTTTCAGCCGGTTTGGACCTACAAAAAGATATATAGTTGTAACAATAAGAGAACTCCTACTAAGAATCCAAAAAGAGACTTGTGGATCAAGAGAAGAGTGAAGATGGCTGCCTTGCCTTATTTCCAGAACAATCGATCAGTTCTCGCCCAGAAAGGGGATATAAGGATCAGGAAATTCGCAATTGTAGCAGTTGCTATTTATATCATTTACATGATAATCAGCTACAACCTTAAAGATGATATCGCCGCAACTACCTTTTTCAGCGATTGGGCGGCATTCATCATCAACGGGGTCATGGGCCTGTGCCTTCTCTATGCCGCCTGGCAGTCCATTAAGGTGAATCGAAGGATCTTTCTAGCCTGGCTGATGATGGCCCTCGGCCAGCTCAGCTTCGCCATTGCAGATGGATTATGGGCCTGGTTTGAGACAGCTCTGCAGATCTCTCCCTTTCCTTCGATCGCAGATATCCTCTGGCTGATGACTTACGTCTTCTTCACAGCCGGCATACTTCTATTGCCTTCTGTGGTGATAACACTGCGAGAGAGGACCAAGATGATGCTGGATATCGCCATTGTGATAGTAACCTCCAGCCTCTTTTTCTGGTCGTTCATCCTCGAGCCCACCATTTATCAAAACATACAGCTGGATCTTCCGACCTTGGCACTGGTTATGTCCTATCCAATTATGGATTTGATCCTGATCTTCTTAGTGGCAGAGATGCTCTTCCGCAAGCTGAGCTTCCCGGGAAATGAGGCCCTAAAGCTCCTCGCTTCCGGGGCAGCAGTGTGGATCGGTGCGGATACCATCTGGATGAGCCAGGCTCTAATTGGAACCTATCAGCCAGGTGGAATTCTGGATAGCGGTTGGATTGCGGGCTATTTATTGATGGGGCTTGCGGGAATCGCCCAGGCAGAGACGGTGAAGAAGGGCGGCTTTAATTCCATTGAATATGCTGAGGTGCGTTATGATCGGACTGGGTGGCCGCTCTACCTCCCTTACCTCAGTGCAGCCGGGGCCTTCTTGATGCTCGTCTGGAGCCGCAATCATGATTTTGGCATCTCCTTTCAAAACCTCGCCATCAGCGTGGGGATCATAATCGGACTGGTCTTCCTCCGGCAGCTACTGGTATTGAATGAAAATGCCCAGCTGAATAAGGCGGCTGAGAAGGAGATAGCTGAGAGAAAAAAGGCAGAGGAGGAGGTGAGAAGGCTCAACATAGATCTGGAGGAGAGGGTGAGGCTCCGCACAGCAGAGCTTGTGGCTGCCAATAAGGATCTTTTAGAGGCAAAGGATAGAGCAGAGGCAGCAACAAGGGCGAAATCGGCATTTTTGGCGAACATGAGCCATGAGATAAGAACGCCCATGAATGCTGTGATAGGAATGACCGGCCTACTATATGAGACGGATATGAAGCCGGAACAGCAAGAATTCCTGGAGATCATTCAGAAGAGCGGCAATTCTCTGCTCTCCATCATCGATGACATCCTGGACTATTCCAAGATCGATGGGGATAAGATGGAGATGAAGATGAGGCCCTTTGACCTTCAAGAATGCATTGAGGATTCGCTGGACATAGTGGCGGTAAAAGCCTCAGAGAAGGGGCTGGAGCTGGTCGGTCTGCTGGATGATGACATTCCTGAGAGGATAGTGGGAGATTCCAACCGCTTAAAACAGGTCCTGATCAACCTTTTGGGAAATGCAGTGAAGTTCACAGATAAGGGGGAGGTGGTACTGGAAGTCGGCTCCAGGGCCCTGGCTGAGGATGAAGGCAGAGTTGAGCTTCACTTCAAAGTAAAAGATACGGGCATTGGCATATCGCCGGAGAACCAGAGCAAGCTCTTTCAGCCCTTCTCTCAGGTTGATTCCTCCAAAACAAGGAATTATGGAGGGACTGGACTGGGGCTGGCCATCAGCCGGGGAATTGTGGAGCGAATGGGCGGCCGTATCTGGGTGGAGAGCGAGATGGGAAAGGGAAGCGTATTCCACGTCAAGCTAAATGTGAAGGCCGCCACAGGGAGAAGGGATGCTCCGGCATTCCCGGGAGCAGATCGCAATCCGGATGGCAGTCTGGATGATAATATGAATTATGGCCTGGAGAATGATCTGGATAGCAGTGCCGGTCATCTGAAGAGCAATCGCAGATCATCGATATTGGCAAACAGGAGAGTCCTGATCATTGATGACAATAGATCCGCCATTGATATGCTTCTTCGTGCCACTCGTTCCCTGGGGATGCTCTCCACCGGAGCCCAGAGCCTGCAGGAGGGCATGACCCTCCTGAAGAGGGATGGATATGATCTTGTGCTTCTGGATGCCATGATGGATGAAGAGGAGGGCCGGGATATGGCCAGAGAGGTCAAGAGCGGCAGATACGGAGATCTCAAGCTGGTTCTCCTCGTCCCGGTGGGAAAGGGCAGCAGCTCCAAGGTCGCAGCCGATGGACGTCTGAGCAAGCCAGTGAGAGCGCTTCAGCTCCGCCATCTCCTCGAGGGTCTCATATCGCACTCACTGAATGAGAGGGCGCCTGTCAAGGACAGCGCTTCCCTGGATAACGCAAAGAATGAAGCCCGCACTCTTCGGATCCTGATGGCAGAGGATAATGCCATCAACAGGAAGGTAGCGCTGAGCATGCTCAAGCGGCTGGGTTACAAAGCAGATGTGGCAGAGAATGGATTGGAGGTCTTACAGGCTTTGCGGGAGAGGTCTTATGATGTTGTCCTCATGGATGTGCAGATGCCCCAGATGGATGGCCTGGAGGCGACCCGCCGTATTCGCGATTCAGGACTGACCACACACATCATTGCCATGACCGCCCATGCCCTGGATGGAGATAGGGATGAGTGCCTGAAGGCGGGGATGGATGAGTACATCAGCAAACCGATAAAGATAGAGGAGCTGGCACGGGTTCTGGAGACATTCGACCAGAGATGTGCGGCGGCAAGTTAGATCATCGATCCTGATAATCAGTTCCCTTTATGATGGGGATGCTTAGCCCAAATAATAAAGAACAAAGAATCAGGGCACAAAGAGAGCTTCTCCGCAGCAATACAGCCACACAATTCGGCAAGAAGCCAGAATTCTATTGACGACAAATCACCAGAACCCTCTTGAGAAATTATATTCCATGCTATTAATGGAAAGGTTTTTAAAACTGCCTGCGGTCTTCTGTTATCATGGTGAGATTCGCATGCTTACTGGATCGTTAGCCGGAGGACGCGTCCTCTCAAGGTGCCTTCCCATGATTGGCATTGTCGCAGCTGGATTGCTGCTTTTATTCCTATGTACCGCCCAGGCGGATGATGGCGGTGATGATGGCAGCGTCGAGATGCTGACCATTGCTGACTCCACAGGTGACTGGGGCTATCCCTCGCCCTACGGCCATTACTCCCGCGGACCGGGATATGTGAGAATGAGCCTGATCTTCGATACATTGACCTGGAAGGATGAGAAGGGCATCATCCCCGCTCTGGCAGAGAGCTGGGAGATGGAGGGAGATGATGCCTATACATTCAAACTGAGAGATGATGTTCTCTGGCATGATGGCGAGAGGTTCACCGCCAATGATGTGCTCTTCACCATCGATTATATCAAAGAGCATCCTTATATGTGGGTCTCCTCCGATATCATAGGGACGGCAGAGGCGACAGACGATTATACAGTCAGGATCAACCTGAAGCAGCCTTATGCTCCCTTCCTGGAGCTGGTTGCTGGAACCCTCCCCATTCTCCCCGAGCACATATACAAGGGCATAGACAATCCAGCAGAGTTCAGGGATGATGCTGCTCTGGTGGGCACCGGCCCCTTCCAGCTTGTGGACTATGACCAGTCCCAGGGAAGCTATCTCTATCAGGCCTATGACGATTACTATCTGGGCAGCCCGAGGGTGAAACAGCTCAAGTTCGTCAAGGTGAACCCGGAACTGTCAGCTGCCGCCCTGGAGAAGGGGGATGTTAATGCAGCAAATGTGCCCCCAGAGGTGGCAGGGGGTCTTAAGGATGAGGGCTTCACAGTGCTGCTCTCTTCCCATGACTCTATCACCAAGATCATGGTCAATCATAAGAAGGAGCCTCTCTCCAATCCCGCCTTCAGGCAGGCTCTCTATTATGCCATCGATCGCCAGGCGCTGGTGGACAACGCCGCCCGCGGCTATGGGGTGCTGGCCAGCCCCGGCCTCTTCGCTGTGGACAATAGCTGGTACAACCCCCATGTAGAGCAGTACAACTACGAGCCGGCGAAGACAGAGGAGCTGATGGAAGGGCTGGGCTACTCCAAGGTGGACGGCCACTTCTTCAAAGAGGGCAGCCCAGTCAAACTGGAGATGCTCGTCACCTCAACCAATGAGCGGACAGGAGAGCTGATACGCCAGCAGCTCGAAGAGGCTGGATTCATCGTAAGCTTGCGCACTGTGGACTCCAAGACCCTTGATAGCCTGGTCACTGAATGGAAGTTCGATCTGGCTTTAAACAGCCATGGGGGCATGGGAGCAGACCCTGAGATCCTGAAGAGGATGACTGGCGAGGGGTATACATTCAACAGCGCCCGGTATACAGAGAACCCAGAGCTCAATGAGCTGCTGGAGCAGGAGGTGGCCGAGAACGACGAGCAGAAACGGAAGGCTCTGATCGACCAGATTCAGGTGATCCATGCCCAGGAGCTGCCAGTTCTTCCCCTCTACTATGCTGATACCTACTGGGCGCATGATGGCACAGTGAATATGTATTACACCAAACAGGGAATTGCAAATGGCGTTCCTATAGCATTGAATAAACAGATCTTTGTAAGCTAAATTGTAATCTAAATGGAGGATAATACAGAATGAAATTTGTGATCTGTGGCAAAGGCGGAAGCGGAAAGAGCACCGTCTCCGCTCTCATCGCCCGAGAGATGGCATCAAGAGGGGAAAAAGTGCTTGTGGTGGACACCGATGAGTCCAACTTCGGTCTGTACAAGCAGCTGGGACTCCCCCAGCCCAAGGACTTCATGGACTCGCTGGGCGGCAAGAAAGGCCTGGGAGAGCGGATGAGGAAATTCATGAGCTCTGAGGGAAAGGAGAAGCTCTCCATCCTTCAGGATTTCACAGTAGAGGATATACCAGCAGAGCTTATTGTGGGTGAGAACGGCATAAAGCTGGTTGCCATCGGCAAGATCCATGACTACGGCGAGGGCTGTGCCTGCCCCATGGGCGCTTTGGCCCGGGAGTTCATCGAGAAGCTCAAGGCAGATGGAATGCATGTGATTGTGGATACCGATGCGGGAATTGAGCACTTCGGCCGGGGGGTGGAGGCGGGCAGCGACAGGATCGTAGTGGTCATAGACCCCAGCTTTGAGTCGGTGCAGCTATCAGAGAAGATCTCTGAGATGGGGGCGAAGATCAACAAGCCAGTCTACTTCATCCTCAACCGGATGAATGAGGATTCTGCAGAGCTCCTCTCTTTAGTTGATAGGGAGAAGGTCATAGGCAGCGTGCCTTTTGATCGCGGTGTCTTCCAGGCCTGCCTGAAGGGCAGTCAGGTGCCCCAACTGGCGGAGATGAAGGAGATCGTGGATAGGCTTCTAGCCGAATGATGCCGATATGATCCTGAATCCGAATCAAAGATCGCAGATCATGCCTCTTCCGGTAGTGCTCTTATCCACTATCTCCTCAGACGGGGTGCGAAATGCTGCACCCTGGTCCTGTGTGATCCCCATCCTTCGGCCACTGGAGGAGGTGCTGATTGCCTCCTGGCTGAAGAGGGATACCCTGGAGAACATCCGCCAGACGGGGGAGTTTGTGATCAATGTGCCTCGGGCTGGAATGGAGGAGGCAGTCATGGCCTGTGCCAAAAGCTTCTCCCCGGAGGTCGATGAGTTCGAGGAGGCAGGGCTTGTGGCCAGGCCATCGGTCAAGGTCAGTGCCCCAGGAATCGAGGGCTGTCTGGCCTGGGCCGAGTGTACTGTAGTGGAGGAGATCGCCCGGGAGAGGTACGTGCTCGTCATCGGCCGGGTGGCACATCTGGAGGCAGACGACAGGTTCTTTTCCCCCGAGAACGGAATGGACTTCGAGAAGGCCAAGCCGCTATGCATAATGGGCTCGGAGAGGGGAATGCATTTTGCCTCTCCTGCTGATACAGGATATAAAGGAGGATCTGCCAGGGAATAGTGCCTTTATCCTCAGATTCCGGACTGGAATACATCCTCAGCCCGGCTTTGATTTTTTTTTTCATTTGAAAAATTGTTCTCACCCATCGAGCGGCTCAATCGAAAGCTTTTTGATATTTCAGCCATTCAAAGATTAGTAATTCTGATTCGCATCTGCAAGATTGATATGAAATAGACTGGGCTGGGGAATAGATCTGTCCTCTTTTGCAAGCTGATAGTCCAAAAGAGGCAGCTTCAAGATTATGCGGACGACCAGGAGAGGTGATGAGGACGGCAATCCAAGAGGATCGCATTGCTCGCGTGGAGGGGCTCCACACCGGGAGAATGCATTCTGCTGCTGTATTGAGCCACAGGGCAGAAACCCAGCCCGCCCCCTCTGAAGATGCCGATCATATGGAGGGGCCGGCAGCAGTGAGGGGACTGGAGGACGCCCATCTTGCCATCATCCATTTCATGAATGAGGGAGCAGTCATACTATCTGAGGAGGGGAATATCCTTTATGCCAACAGCAGCTTTGCCAGAATGGTGAAATCATCATTGCAGGAATTGAGCGGCAGCCCCATCCACAGATTCATTTCTCCTCTTGGCCCAGGCGAGATTGAAAGACAGCTGAAAGAAGAAAACCCTGGCGTCCACAGGATCTCCCTTCAGGCCCTTGACCGGAGCACTCTTCCCGCCCTGGCCTCATTTCATCCCCTGGCGCAGGGCGAGGACGGACCCCTCACAAAGGACAGATTCAATGCTGCTGCAATAGCCATCTTCAGGGATCAGAGCGATATAAAAAGAAGAGAGAGCCTGGAGGCGGCAGAGAGGCTGGCTCGTTCTATCATTGAGCAGGCCACAGAGGTCATAGTGGTCTGCGATGATGCCGGGAGGATTGTCAGGGCCAGCGATATCGCCGCCCTCATCTGTGGGCAGGATCCGGCTTATTTGTCCTTCGAGGAGTCATTTGATCTGCGTCAATCGGATGGAAAAATCCTATATCCCGTTCAGGCGGCGCTGGATGGGAGAATCATGCTCCGGTCCGAGGCCAGGCTGCGTTGCTGTAACGGCAAGCTCTTCCATCTCCTTGTCAGTGCTGGACCGCTGAGGGACCACAGAGATGAGATCATCGGCTGTGTGATCACCCTCTTTGATATCACTGAGCAAAAGGAGATGGAAGATGAGCTGCGCAAGGCAAGGGACGAGCTGGAATTGAGGGTGCAGGAGAGAACAGCGGATCTATCTCGGGCCAAAGAGGAGCTGGAAAGGATAAATGAGGAGCTACTCCGGGAGATAGAGAAGCATAAGGAGACAGAAAAGGCCCTCATCAAAGCGAAAGAGTCAGCCGAAGCTGCTGCCCAGGCCAAGTCCGACTTCATGGCCAATATGAGCCATGAGATAAGAACCCCCATGAATGCAATCATCGGTATGACCTCCATTCTGATGGATGATGAGAAGCTCAGCTTTGAGCAGAGGGATTTCATAGAGACCATCAGGATAAATGGGGATGCCCTGATGATCATCATCAATGATATCCTGGACTTCTCCAAGATGGAGAGCGAGAAGACAGTCCTGGAAGAGCTGCCCTTCGAGCTGCGCGACAACCTGGAGGAGGCCTTCGACCTCGTCTCAGCCAGTGCCAGGGATAAAGGGTTGAAGCTGAGCTATATGATAGATGAGAATGTGCCTGATTATATCATCGCCGATCCCAACCGCCTCCGTCAGATCCTGGTAAACCTCTTACATAATGCCATTAAGTTCACTGCAAAGGGTGAGGTGAAGCTATCTGTGCGGGCGAAAAAAGCCCAGGACTTCAGCCCTGCCCTCGATTCATATGAGATCTGTTTCTCAGTTCAGGATACAGGAATAGGCATCCGTCAGGACCAATTAAGCCTGCTCTTTCAGCCCTTCTCTCAGGTGGATGCCACATTGACGCGAGAGAATGGAGGAACGGGCCTGGGCCTGGCCATCAGCAAGAGATTGGTGGAGATGATGGAAGGAAGAATATGGGTGGAGAGCGAGATCAATAGGGGTTCGACCTTCTCCTTCACCATCAAGGCAAATAGAGCCCGGGGAGAGGGCAGATCATTGATCGGTGTCCAGCCCCATCTGGCAGGAAAGAGCATACTGATAGTAGAGGACTGCCGGTCGTGCCGTCATATCCTGGGCGGATATGCCTACTCCTGGGGGATGTCCCCCCTGATTGCCGCATCGGCTCAGGATGCATTAAACTGGATTCAAAGGGGAGACAGATTTGATGTCATCGTTCTGGACATCAATGTGCCCCAGATGGATGGAGTGGCGGTGGCAGAAGAGATCAGGAAGTATGATCGATCCATTCCCCTGATCATGCTGGCCTCCACAGCCGAGCAGATAAGCCCGGGCATCTTCGATGCTTATCTGATAAAGCCCATAAAGCCCTCCCAGTTGCATAAGATCCTGACTGGCATCTTCGTCATCCGTGAGGGCCAAGAGCAGCCAAAACCTTCACGGAGGAGCGAAGAGGCAGAAGAGCAGCCAGATCACCTCAAGATACTCCTGGCAGAGGACAATGCATCCAGCCAGAAGGTGGCTTTGCGGATGCTCAAACGGCTGGGCTACCGGGCAGATGTGGCGGCAAATGGAATTGAGGTACTGCAGGCGCTGGAACGCCAGCCCTATGATCTGGTGCTGATGGATGTGAGAATGCCGGAGATGAACGGCCTGGAGGCTGCAAATATCATCCGCCAGCGCTGGCCTGATAGCGGTCCCTCGATAATTGCAGTTACTGCTTATGCTCTGGAGGGAGACCGGGAGAAGTGCCTTGATGCGGGCATGGATGGATACATCAGCAAGCCCATTCGGATAGAGGATCTATCAGAGAAATTAAGCAACATCCGGCCCCGCCCTTGCCGCAGCAATAGATGAGGGCGCTGGCATACTCATTGATGTGCCAGAAGACCGCCTGAGGCCCGTCGATGGCCGGTTGATTCTGCCCATTCATCTTCCAGCACCAGCCAGATCTGATGGAGTTCATCCATAAGTGCCATTTTCCATCTCAGCTATAAACGAGTTGAGCTTCAGTACGGGAACCACCGGCACACCCTCATAGGTCTTGATCTCCTCCTCGATGAGGGTCACCACCACAGCTACAGCCTCTCTGCCGGTCAGCGTCTGGTAGAATGCACATCTCTCTTTATGCTGCTCGATGGCTCTCTTCAATGCCGATAGCCGGGGGCGGTGGCCGCTCCACCTCTTGCACTCCACCAGAACTGTCCTGCCAGCCCTGCAGGCGATGACGTCATACTGCCTGCGCTCCCTTTGCAGAGTCCTCACTATATTTATTTCCACAGAAAAATCGTTTTGTTCGAATATATGGCCGACCAATCTCTCAAAATTCTGCCAGATGGCCTCAGTGGAGGCCCTCTCCAGATCGCTCAGGGACTTGATCTGGGAGAAGTCGCAGATCTCCTTGATTTGTGCCCTCAGCCCACCCGCCTCCTATAAAAAAGGTTCTTTGCTCACCGCTGAGGGGCGAAGGCACAGAGGCGGGATAGAGCATCTCCCGATCCCCCGGCAGAGAGCAGCAAAGAACCAGAAGAGCTGAGTGGCCGCCTCCTCACAGCCCCTCTTAACCCTTTATCTTCTCCACCCTGACTGCGCATGCCTTGTACTCCGGAGTCTTGGCCTGGGGATCGAGGGCTGCATTGGTCAAGAGGTTGGTCAGGACATCCTGATAGTGGAAGGACATGAAGACCACTCCCCGGGAGGATTTGTCTGTAACCCTGGCCCTGGTCTTGACCTCCCCCCTTCTGGAGCGGACTGAGACCATCTCTCCATCCTCGATCCCCAGCTCCCTGGCATCGGCAGGGCTGATCTCCACAGTCTCCTCTGGCCACACCCACATGATGCCCTTGGACCTTCTGGTCATGGAACCGGAGTTGTAGTGCTCCCGCCTCCTGCCGGTGGTCAGGATCAGAGGATATTCTGCATCTGTGCCCTCTGCAGGGGGCCTGTGCTCCACAGAATTGAACCTTCCCAGGCCGCAACTGAAGTTATCTGCATGCATAGTCTCAGTCCCAGGATGGTCGATGGACGGTATGGGCCACTGCAGCCCGCCGTCATCCAGACGGTCGAACCTCACTCCAGCAAACATGGGCGCCAGGGAGGCGATCTCATCCATGATCTCTGAGGGATGGCTGTAGGTCATGGGATAGCCCATCATCTGAGAGATCCTGCAGATGGTCTGCCAGTTCTCCTGGCCACAGAGGGCAGGTATTGCCTTGCGCACCCTTTGAATGCGCCTCTCGCCATTGGTGAATGTCCCGTCGCACTCAGCAAAGCTGGCCGCGGGCAGGATCACATCTGCATAGCGGGTGGTCTCAGTGGGGAAGAGCTCCTGCACCACCAGGAAATCCAGGGACTGAAGAGTCGATCGCACCCGGTTGATATCGGGTTCGGTATGGGCGGGATCCTCCCCCAGGATGTAAAGCCCGCGGATCTCCTTTCCCGGATTGCGCTCCATCATCTGGGTGGAGGTCTGGCCAGGATCTGTGGGCAGAACAGCTCCCCAGGCCTCCTCGAACTTGGACCTTATGGCGGGGTCGGTGACCGGCTGGTAGCCGACATAGACATTGGGAAGAGCCCCCATATCGCAGGCCCCCTGGACGTTGTTCTGGCCGCGCAGGGGCATTATGCCTGTTGAGCGGCGACCGACATTGCCGGTGAGCATCGCCAGATTGCCAAGGGACATAACATTGGCGGTTCCAGTGGTATGCTCGGTCATGCCCAGGCCGTAGATGATCATCGCCTTATCAGCGCGGGCATAGATCCGGGCGGCCTCGATTATAGCCTCTGCTGCCACTCCAGTGATCTGAGATGCCCTCTCCGGCGGGTACTCCTCCACTGTTTTTTGCAGCTCCTCGAAGCCAATCGTTCTCCGCTCCATGAACTCCCTGTCCTCCAGGCCCTCTCTGAGGATCACATTCATCATTCCATTGAGCAGGGCGATGCTGGTTCCTGGTTTCTGGTCGAGCCAGACTGAGGCCCAATCGACCAGCTCGATCTTGCGGGGATCGGCGACGATTATCTTCGCCCCCTTTCTGGCCGCCTTGATTATCTTCAGGCTGACCACGGGATGGGCCTCAGTGGCATTGGAGCCGATGATGAAGAGGACATCGGCGTCCTCGATCTGGTCGAAGGAGTTGGTGGCCGCTCCACTGCCGAAACAGGCGGCCAGGCCGGTCACCGATGGAGCATGACAGACTCGGGCGCAGTTGTCCACGTTATTGGTGCCGAAGGCCGCCCGGGCGAGCTTTTGCATCAAGTAGTTCTCCTCATTGGTGCAGCGGGAGGAGGAGAGAGCTCCCAGGGCATCGGGGCCGTACTTCTCTTTGATCTGGGTGAGCCTCTGGACGACCAGCTCCAGGGCCTCATCCCAGGATGCAGGCTCAAATTGGCCGTTCCGCTTTATCAGGGGGGTGGTTATGCGGTCGGGATGGTGGACGATCTCCTCCAAGCCGAAGTGGCCTTTGACGCAGGCCTGGCCTCTGTTTACCACTCCCTCCCGGCTGGGCGTTACAGATAATATTTTGTTCTCGAAGATCTTGAGCGTCAGGCTGCAGCCTACGCCGCAGTAGGGGCAGATGGTGACCACAGTGCTGTCAGGCCGGATCCATTTCTCAGAGCGGACGAAGAGGGCTCCGGTGGGGCAGACATCAACACAAGCGGCGCAGAACTTGCAGTCCGCCTCCTGCAGAGATTCAGGGCCTATCCAGTGGTTGCGGTGAAAGTTGGGGTTGTTGAACAGGATGCTCTGGCCGCGCACCTCATCGCACATCCTCACACACCGGCTGCACATTATGCAGAGGTTATAGTCGCGGTCGAAGAACGGCTCCCTCAAGACAGGCAAACCACGGAATGATGTCTGGTATCTGATCCTCTCCAGGCCAACGAACTGCACGACCTCCTGCAGCTCGCACTGGCCATCATTGGGGCAGTATTTGCAGCCTACTGTTACTGGGAATTTGCGCATGCACTCCCGCAGGTCAGTGCATTGATCCTTTCTCTCGCAGAATAAGCAGGAGGTGGGGTGGTTGGTGAGGGCGAGGAGCATCTCCAGGGTATTCCGTCTCATCTCCTGCAGCTCCTCAGTGCAGGTGTGGACCACCATACCCTCAGCCGCTGGGGTGTTGCAGGCTGTGGGATATTGGTCCATCCCCTCCACTGAGACGATGCACAGCTTGCAAGAGCCAATGGGCTTCAAGTCCGGATGATGGCATAAAGACGGCACATACGAGCCCGCAATACGAGCCGCATCGAGAATGGTAGACCCTTCGGGGACGCTGACCTCTCGATCATCGATAAGTAGCTTTATTTCTGACATGTTCCCAACCGCGCCGGACTGGGATAGGGATTGATCGTATTAGTAGATTACTCTGAACAGGCAGCTTCTCAGGCCGGATAGAGAGTGCCGGCCGGCATTAACCGGGCAGGGAAACATTAATGATTGATATGATTGATAAATACCATCAACACAAGAGAGCGACATAATGCAATGCAACATGATAATTGTACTCCGACATAGGCGATTGGGGGTTGAAAAAAGTTGATCTATCTCTACTACAGCGACTGCTTCCTGAGCTATAACTTCGGGCCGGAGCATCCTCTCAATCCAATCAGGCTCAGCCTCTCCTGCAAGCTGATCGAGGAGGAGGGTCTGCTGGATGGCAAGACCGAGCTGGTCTGCCCCTCCCCCGCCCGGGAGGAGGAGCTGGCACTGGTTCACACCCCGGAGTATATCGAGGCAGTGAGACTGGAGGAGCCTGACCTGGCCTTCGGCCTGGGGAGCGATGATACACCCGTATTTCCCGGGATCTTTGCCGCTTCAAGCTTCATGGCCGGAGGAAGCATCGATGCCGCCAAAAGGATTGCAGAAGAGGACTGCACTGCATTCAACCTGGCCGGCGGCCTCCATCATGCCTTTCCCACTCAGGCAGCGGGCTTTTGCGTCTTCAATGATATCGCTTTAGCCATCTGCATTCTCAGGAGGAGGTTCTCCCGCATTCTTTACCTGGACATAGATGCTCATCATGGCGATGGCGTGCAGCAGATCTTCTATCAGGACAGGGATGTTCTCACATTCTCCATGCACGAGTCAGGGCTGTACCTCTTTCCCGGTACCGGATTTGTGGAGGAGGCGGGGGCGGGGCAGGGCCTGGGATACTCAGTGAACATCCCCATGCCGATGTACTCCGGGGACAGGGAATTCGTCTCCGCCTTCGAGGAGGTGGTGCCCAGGCTATTTGATTGGTTCCGGCCGGAGGTGGTGGTGGCGCAGATAGGCGTGGACACCCATTACTCCGATCCCCTGACCAGCCTGAATGTCACCTTGGAAGGGTACATCCATATGGTCCGCCGGATAATCGAGCTTGCTGGTCGATACTCTCAGGGCAGGCTGCTCGCTTTAGGAGGTGGAGGGTATAACCTGGCAGTTGTTCCCGCCGCCTGGTCCTGTGCCCTGCATCTGATGAGAGATGAGCCGCCAGCGGAGTTCCTCCCGCCATACTTCGTGGAGCTATTCCTAAACGAGGTGGGCTATGTGCCCCTCTCCTATCCGGATGCAGAGATAAGGCCGGGTGAGAAGACGCAAGAGAGGATAGCAGTAGAGCTGGCAAGGACGCTGGAGAGCCTGAAGAGGATTCAAAACGAGATTCATCCGGGCAAACTGTGATCCTGCTGTTGAAGGGCATCCTCATCGAAGAGCATCCTCATCTGCAAGGTCCCGCCGTCCTCTCCCGCCACCCTGAATCCCATCCTGGTGATCAGGCCCAGTGCGGGCAGGTTGTCCTCCAGCACCTCGGCGGTAAACCCCTTTAATCCCTTCCTCCGGCCAAGATATGTCATATATCGGTGCAGAATGCCTCCTATTCCCTGGCCCTGGAAGTCGTCATGCACCACCAGCGCCAGCTCAGCGAGAAGATCACTATCATTGGTGCAGAACTGCCCCAGGCCGATGATCTCCTCTCCATGCTCCTGAACCAGCAGTGCCAGGATCACCAGCCCCTTTGATGGATCCAGGGGCAGGAACTCCCAGAGCCGGGATCGGGGCATATGCCTCTTGGCGGAGGCGAACCTCTTGTATGAGCTTCTGTCAGATAGCGAGGAGAAGAAATCCTGTAGCAGGGGCTCGTCGCTCATCATCACCGGGCGCAGGAATATGAGAAGGCCCTTCTTGGTCCTCCTCCAGGTCTCAAGGTTCTCCTGGTACTCCGCGGGGGTGCTGGCCCGGCTGGGGGGGAAGGAGAATAGCCTGCGCGCCTCCTCCATCAGCCAGGGGCGAAATCGAGGGTGGGAGATGGCAATCAGATCCATAGCCCTCTCCTGGATGCTCTTGCCATAAAGGTAGGCTATGCCGTATTCAGTTGCCACATAACGCACATCCCCCCGGTCGATTGTGCCGCAGATGCCCGCTTCGAGCCGGGGGAGGATGCAGCTGGATATGCCATCGCTTGATGTTGAGGGCAGAGCGAGTATGCTCTCTCCTCCCGGCGCCAGGGGCGCAGAGCGCATGAAATCAGTCTGGCCCCCTCCAACTCCACCAGAGCAGAGCCCTCCGCTCACCGTTCCATTGCTCACCGTTCCATTGCTCAGCGGCCCATTGTTCATCAGTCCGCTGCTGGCCTGGCCGGTCAGGTCGATTTTAAGGGCGGAGTTGATCGCAGTCATATTTCTCTGCCGGCTGATGATTGCCGGATTATTGGTGTAATCGATTCCTTTGAATATCACATCCGGGTTCTTATGAAGGAAGCTGTAGGTCTCCTCACCGCCCAGGCAGAGCGAGGCCACTGAGAGTCCGGGATCTATGCTTTTATTGCTGTTATCGATCACCCCCTCTCTCATCAGCCTGGCTGCTCCATCGGTGAAGATCTCGCTATGCAGCCCAAGGTGCCTTTTGTCTTCAAGATAAGCCAGCAGGGCATCGACGAGGGGTCCGCATCCCACCTGCAAAGTGGCATCATCCTGGACTATCCGGGCGACGTTCCTGCCGATCCGTTCAATGATGTTATGGGGCACGTCCATTCTGCTTTTCCACTCTAAAAGGGGCTCGTCCCTGGGAATTATGAAGTCGATATCCTGGATGTTTATGATGCCATCGCCAAAGACATAGGGCATATGGGAGTTTGGCTGGGCGAGGAGGAGGGACGATCTCCTGGCGGCAGCCAGGGTGGCATCGACCCCTATTCCCAGGCTCATATCTCCCTCTCCGTCCGGAGGAGAGGTCTGGATGAGAGCCATATCTATAGGCAGCAGCTCTCTTCTTATCAGATCGGGAAGGGAGGAGAAGGAGGCCGGTGCGCAGTAGGCAGGCTCCCCTGTGCTTATAGATCCCTGATCGCAGTGCTGAACCAGCTCAAGATCCAAGAGCTCCTGGGAGTGCTTTTTGATATAGTCCAGCAGCGATCCGGCCAGGGCCTGGGGCCGGGCACAGGCTGTGCCTATGAAGATCCGGTCCCCTGGATTCAGCAGCTTGAATACCTCCTCTGGTGGGGCGAACTTCTCAGGGAAGGTCTCCGTCCAGAGATTCCAGCCGGTGCCAGCATCCAATCTCATATCTCATCAGCAGGGCATAGCAGAGTGAGCTGTTCTCCACTGTTCTGTAATGATAATTGGTGATGGGTGTAATAAGCCTTTATCTGAAGGAAGTCTCTCCCGAAAGCTTCATGGCCCGGGCAGATAGATATGGAGCTTGATTATGGTAATTGTGCTGTGCAATGATGCTGAGATCGAGGTCCCGGACGGCGAGGTCTGCCAGATCTGCGGCTGCGAGCTGGAGGAGTTCGATGAGGTCACAGGCACAGGGATTTTCGGCTACTATCACTGGATCTGTGTGAGCCACGCCGATGCCTGAGAGCTCTCTTGGGGGGGCGGCCATCCTCCCGCCAATTAGCCGGCCAGGCGGAGGGGGTGTGGATGGCAAGATTCATAAACCAGCAGGTGATTGCATTATCCTCGATCTGCTCGGGATCGGCAGAATCTGAGCAGGCTGGATGCGGGGATAACCAAGCCAGGCCAACGGTGATAGACTCAAGATCTATTCTCGCAGGAGTTCAAGGGTTCGAATCCCTTTCCCCGCACTCCAAACAATCATTTTCTTGGGGTGGGTTCGCTTTTTACTTAAAAAAATGTTCGGAATTTAGAGGTTAATTTTGAATTCAGCAAGGATGAAGCCTTAAGTTAAAATGGATTCCGAAGAGGGGCAAAGCTGAAATAAGGCCTCTGGAAAAGGGGATTGCCGACATGATGAGGGAAGTGGTAGAGTGAACAGGTCGCCTGAGTTCGATGAAGCTATATCAAGGCTTAGAGGAGTTAAAGGGCAGTTATCCACAAACGAAGATTTCAAGGGGGTCGTGGGCGCAAAGGATGAGGTTTTGGGCAGATTCCAGCCAATATTCAAAAGAGACAGACTTCCTCAGCTCACTGATGAAAAATTCATCCCTCTGCTATATATTAAAAACAACCGGCATTGGTCTGGGCTTCATCGTCATCTTCCCAAAATTCGGGCTAACATGCCAAAGCTTCGCGAAATGCTAGTAGAATTGCTTGATGAATCGATACCTATAGAGAAGCGATTCAAGGATGCAGTAGAGGCTGTTCCTGGAATTGGAAAGGCCATTGTTACCGCTATTTTGCAGATCGTCTTTCCTGAAGAATACGGTGTCTGGAATAATACCTCTGAAGAAGGTCTCAAGGCCTTGAAAATTTGGCCAAAATTCGATCATGGCGAATCCATAGGAAGCAAATATATCAAGATCAAACTGCGCGCGGCCACCCCGCCCTAAAGGGACGGGGTATGCTTCGGGCCGCGCGCTGCCGTTCTCCGGAATTCAGAAATCATCCAGTCTTCGTTGACCTGAAGCCCTTGACTTGAAAAA
>Ga0116188_1000469_pt1 | contig 40774 bp, 36 predicted proteins | sample AD_JPNTR2_MetaG_FD_89807 | JGI IMG/M metagenome (GOLD analysis project Ga0116188, IMG submission 89807) | Active sludge microbial communities of municipal wastewater-treating anaerobic digesters from Japan - AD_JPNTR2_MetaG | ecosystem: Engineered > Bioreactor > Anaerobic > Digestate | place...
AACGCCGCCGGCGCGCAAAGCGATAATCTCGCTGTCGCTTGAAAGCCGGCTGAATCCAATCAGAGAACCTATAAGGAAAGCAAATGGAATACTGAAGATCAGGACACTGGGGAGGATATAAACGACGATCTGGATGACCGTGACAGTATCGGCGCTTTGCCTGATGATCATCTCCGCCAAACGGCCAAACTCCCTGGTGAAAACGACGAAAGTCAGAACCAGCAGGGTAATCAGACAGGGCCCGGTGATTTCGCGGTAGAAGATGCGATTCAGCCGACTGTTTTGCATTCTCCGAGCATTTTATTCTAACTCAGCCTGCCCGAACCGCGTCGGGCACTTCGAAAGCTGGACCCGCAGAGAGAATCAGGGAGTTCGCCGGGGCTCCAGGGTCCGGAACCTTGCAACTCCGTTCTGGTTTTTTTATCTTGATTGGCAGATATGATGACACGAAGAGTGGTTTTCGCTTTAGTGCTCGGAACGTTCCTTATACCCGTTCTGTTGGCGACTGCCCAGGACGATTCCGAAGTGCCGAACAAGCCGCGTGATCTCAAGGCCACGCGACGCTATGACGGTGCAACGGCCATCGCTGTGCTCGAGTGGCGAGAAGATTCGGACAACGAATTGGGTTTTGAAGTCCTGCGGTCCGACAACAACCAGGATTACCGTGTGGTAGGGATGGTTGGAGCGAACACCACCCGATACGAAGACAGGATCGGCAAGTACATCACCGGCGCCTTCACCTATAAAGTCCGGGCTTTCAACCAAGCCGGCAAAAGCGAGGATTCCAACGTCGTTTCGGCGTGGTTCTAGCCGGGCGCTTCGAGCGTTAGACCTCCCAGTGCGAGCCCTTCAGTCTTCAGATCCACAATCCACTATAATATCGCATGCTCCCAAGAAGTCTTTCATTTAACCTGGAGCCCACGTTCCGCTGTAACCTTGCTTGTCCCATGTGTCCACGCTTTTCAAGTGAGGATCCCCAACTGGACATGACGATCGCAACATATGAGCGGATATTGGAGGTTATGCATCTGGCTCATACTGTTGATTTTACTGGCTGGGGGGAACCGCTGCTGCATCCGCGTATTTTCGAGATGATCCGGGCCGCGAAATCCAAGGGTTGCTTGACCAGCATGACCTCTAACGGCACTGCACTGAATGAGAGGAATTGTGCCCGTCTGCTTGAATCAGGATTGGACCGCTTGGCTGTTTCCATAGACGGAGTTCGACCTGAGACTTACAACTCCATCCGTGTCGGCTCTGATTTCCAACGAGTCGAGAACAACCTGATCACGCTTTCGCGAATGATCGAACAGCACAAGAGCAAGCTTGAGCTGGCGATTGCCTATACTCTACAGGAAGCGAACGCCGATGAGCTTTGTTTGCTTCTTCGCTGGATGTCGTCAATCGGCAGTCGGGTTCTGCACCTCAAACATCTGAATGCTGTCTCGAATTCCGCGGATTGGGAAAAGAGCTTTCTGAAGTATCGATTAGCGCCTGCGAACCAGAATCCGGGCCGCCTAGAAGAGGTTGAATTACAGATTGAGCGACTGATGAGGGAGTCACGGAGGGCCGGGGTGAGTGTGTTAATGCACTCGGAGCATCCCTTGACCTCTCAGTTACACGGCCGCCACTGCCTTGCGACCCCGCTTCAGTCGATTTACTTCTCTTATGACGGCAAGATCTCTCCGTGCTGTCACCTCGGTCATCACGTAAGGCGCTTCTTTGAGGGGCAGTTGTTCGCTGCTTCATCGCTCGTCTTGGGTGACATACGAACGCAGAGTCTCGAGCAAGTTTGGCATAGCCCGGCGTATCACAACTTTCGTCAAGGCTTCGAGACCGGGAACTTTCCCCGTGCCTGCCAATCGTGTTATCTGCTGTTCGGAAAATGATCGTGGAGATTCGTACTGTCCTCCCGCGCACTTCTTCGGGAAAAATCGACAAGAAACGTTTGCTACTCAATTCCGAGTCGAGCGGCGTGTGATGGCCTGTATACACGCCGCGCCGGGGGCAACGGAGCTCTCGTCCTAGGCGCTTGTCGAGTAAAACCAATTGGCTGCCGCAAACTGCCAAATGATGGCTGTGAGGATCGACCTTGTTGTTTCTATACTTTGGTTCGATTCTCGGAAATCGTTTCGAGGTTCCTAGTTCTATCGGACTGCTGATTACCATTGATCTGTGCTTAAGGGGCGCGGGGTTATGGGCATGAGAGCAGTTCTCCAAATTAAGCAGAGGAGTGCCCTCAATGGAAGCAAGCGTAGAGATGGATCTCTCCGACGTACCCGGAAACGGCTGGAAGGGAAGGGGTGGATCAATCGAGAGACTGCTGAGTGCGGAGGAAACAGCCAGGTATTTGGGGATCAAGAAAGGTACCCTTTACGTTTGGGCGCGCAGCGGTAAGATTCCCAGTGTGAAGATCGGGACAAGGTTATTGTTTGATCTTCGTGACCTTGACGAGCTGATCGAAAGGCAGAAGCGCGCGCCCCTCCCCACCAAAGTTAACAGAGTTAACAGGCAAGAATAGGCCCCTTTACTCTGGCACTCCGTTTTTTGCCGCGACAGAAGCCGGTTCTGATGCCCGTTGTGGATGGGGTCTCTGGAGTCGCTTGAACTGAGCCGGCGTCAGGCTCGTATACTGCCGAAAGATTCGCTGAAAAGAGCGGACATTTGTGAAACCGGCGAGGTCGGCCACTTCTTTCACCGGACGGTCGCTGCTCGACAGCAGGATAATGGCGCGCGCGACACGCACCCAGTTCACCCAGTCTCGAAACGACACACCTACTGTGCGTTTGAAAAAAGATGAAAAGTAAGCGGGGTCCAGTCCCGTTACACACTCAGCGGTCTTCAACGTGATCCGGTGCGTCGGATAGCGGTAAACGAGGAGCCTAAGCCGCCGTAGCCGAACATCCGACTTGAAAGGCTCACAATTCAGACCATGTAGTTCGAAGGACCAGGATGTGCCGAAGAGTCGTCCTGCCAGCTGATCGGAAAGCTTCCGTTTCGCGCTCCACTCCGACCCTCGCAACTTCAGGACCGTGAGGTGGATTTTATTGACAACGCGAGTCCTGTCAATCTCGCCGAACAGATAGAGATAGCCACCGATCTTGACAGTGACCTCGGTGCCAACCGGAGGAGGGGAAGAGCTGAACACCAAACCGACAGATCCGGCCGATACATCTTTGACAGCGGCATTTTGAACGGTATCGGGAAAACCATTTCTCCACACCTGAGCCTGGGTAAGAACCTTATAGCGAACCGAGCGGCGCTTTTCGTTACAGCCTGGCGCGGGATTCGGTTGCTCACTCATTAAATCTCCCCCCTTCTGACCCCTCTGTTGCGATCGTCATTTCCTGATTTTCAATGCACAGCAGTTTGGAAAGAAGCGACACATCTTTAGGTTGGAGGCAACTAACCAGTGCTACGTGATACGAATGGATATAGCCCTGTTACTACGTTTTCACGATCATTTCGAAAATTGTCAATGTTGTTGGAGGTGTCTGACATGAAAGATAGCGAAGCTGATCTCCCCTTGTCAATTCCGGGGAACGAACGGGCGTTCACGTATTACCCCCCGCTGAGAAGGGTGAAAGAATACATTGAGAAGAATTGGGCGGAACCTATAACTCTAAGTGACGCGGCTCGTGTGGCTGCGATGGAAGCAAGCTACTTCTCGACTTTCTTTCACAGCAAGATCGGAATTCCTTTCAGTGACTGGCTGAGACGTATACGGGTCGCGAAAGCCATCGAGATGATTCAAGAGGAGGATCGCTCCATCTGCGATGTTGCTTTCGCCGTCGGGTTCAACGATCTTCGAACTTTTGGCCGAGCCTTTAAACGGTACACGCAAAGCACCCCTATGAACTTCAAAAAGGCATGTCGACCGTAAAGGCGGCTGCCGCTTTGATCCCGACACGGCCACAGGACTGACACCTGTGGTTCGTGTCGACCGACACATCTTCACCAGACGGCGCATTACTTAGCCGCGCTCGATTTCGCCTCGAAGACGTGGCCTTTCGTACTCTATGATGGCCTCGATAATCTGGTCGAGACCATATGTCGGGCAAAAGCCGGTCAAGCGCCGCACCTTCGAGATATCCGGCACACGGCGCTGCATGTCTTCAAATCCGGATCCGTAGGCTTCGTTGTACGGAACCAGTTGGATGTCTGATGAGCTTGCGCTCAGGGCTTTGACGCGTTGCGCCAAATCCAGAATTGTGACCTCTTCATCCGAACCGACGTTGAAGATTTCGCCGATTGCCTCGGGCCTCTGCCCGAGATCTGCCAGGACGCGGACGACATCCGACACGTAAGTAAAGCATCGGGACTGTGTGCCGTCACCGAAGACCGTTATTGGTTGTCCTAAGAGCGCCTGGCGGACAAAGTTCGGGAGCACCATTCCATACTGGCCCGTTTGTCTCGGCCCCACGGTATTGAACAACCGAACGACGACAACCGGAAGCTTTTTTTCGTGCCAGTAGGCAAGGGCCAGGAATTCATCGATGGCTTTGCTGCAGGCGTAACTCCAGCGCCCCTTGTCAGTTGGTCCAAGAACCAGGTCATCCGTTTCTTTGAACGGGACTTTTGAAGCCTTACCGTAAACCTCGGAAGTGGAGGCAATTACTACTTTCTTTTTTTTCTTGTTAGCGAGCTCGAGAATTATCTCCGTTCCCCGGATATTGGTCTCGATAGTGCGGACGGGACTTTCCACAATCAGTCTCACGCCTACGGCGGCCGCAAGATGATAAACAAGATCGCAGCGGTCCACGAGTTCGGCGGCTGCCTGGATGTTCATGATGGTGTCGATGGTGTAATGGAACCGGGGATTCTCCTTCAGATGGACGATATTCTCGATCGCTCCCGTGGATAGATCGTCGATAACGAAAACGTGGTTTCCTTGCGCCAGGAGATACTCGGCCAGGTGAGACCCGATAAAACCTGCACCTCCCGTTATCAGTATTTTCATACGCGCAACTACAACATAATCGGCGGAGAAAACAAAGCGTCTAGCGACACTTGACCACGAAAAAAGGGAGGTTACCTGACGCCTCCCTTTTGCTCCTCGAGTGCGGCTCTCGTCTAGTTGCAGCAGTCAACACTTTGGAAATCAGCGACGGATTTTGACATTTAGGAGAGTTGCGCAGTATGGGGTGTTACCTATTAGAAAAAGGGTCCGCATATTCACAGGCGGATAATCCAAGGGGGATCCAATTGATTGTTGAAAGAATCCAGCAGAGCCTACGTGCGTCTTGCTACTGCAACGAGAGAGTGTTCGACTACTACCCCGCTTTACGGCGGGTGAAAGAATATGTGGAGAAGAATTGCTCGGAAAGCGTTACTTTGAGCGCAGCCGCCAAAGTCGCTGCCATGGAGCCGAGTTACTTCTCGACATTCTTTCACGCAAAGGTAGGAATTCCTTTCAGCGATTGGCTGCGAAGAATCAGGATTGCCAAGGCGATCGAGTTGATGCAGGAACAGGATCATTCCATTTGCGATGTCGCCTTCGCGGTAGGCTTCAACGATTTGAGGACTTTTGGGCGGGCCTTCAAGCGTTACACTAACCTGACTCCAATGAGTTTCAAAAAGGCCTGCCGGCCGGAGAATCGTTCGAGTGTGATTGCGAAGTTTGAACGTCCGGATCGCTCGGTAGCCTAGTGGTAAGACCTGGACTCTCGGCGTACAGGGCTGGTTCCACCCTGTCCGTCCATGCAGAAGCCATCAGCCGGTTGTCTGGCAGGAGTGGAACCGCTGCCCTTGACGGCGAGCCGCCGTCCAGCTATTAAGAAACAAGAACCCCATGGCGACACCGATAGGACACGGCTTGGCCGCTCTTTCGCTTTTTTGGGCCAGCGGAAGGATCGGGCAGCGCACCTTTCCCTTCTTATGGTTGGCGGTGATCTTCGCGCTGATGCCCGATTTGGATTTTCTTCCCGGCATGATTATCGGGAAGCCTGCGGCTTTTCACCATGGCGTCAGCCATAGCGCAGGTTTTGCATTGGTGGCCGCTCTGATTGGTACGGTACTGGCCCGACGAGGGACGGGCCGTTTGTCGGGCGCCCTTTTCCTGCTGCTCTTCTTCTCTTACTCGTCCCACCTGGTGCTTGACTACTTCGGTTCAGACAGCCGCCCGCCTTACGGGATACCCCTTTTCTGGCCATTGTCTTCGGAGCGCTACCTTTCACCGGTTCCACTCTTCCATGGTGTCCACCACGTCCGGAGTACGGACGGTCGCTTGGCTGAATGGGTGCAGGGCGTGCTAAGCTGGCAAAACGTGGAAGCAATCGCACTGGAGGTCCTGCTGCTCCTGCCTTTCCTGATGGCGGCGAGGTGGTGGCAGCTCTCAAGGAACGTCAAGGAGCCTGTCAGGCAGCTTGGTCCGGTTGGCGATCAATAACGGCTTTGCTGCCAGGCACCAAACCGTATTCCGGAGGGTTGTGGAATGAACGGTTGGAAAAGTCCAGAGGCATGCGTTGCCGTGCTGGTGGCCGCTGTATGGGCGACCGCGTCTTCTTTCATGTTAGAGGCCGCTCCTCCTCCCTACCCACCCAGCCCGGTGATATCCAACGTCATTTTTGAATGGTCTACTCTGCGAACGGAGGCGACGGGGAGTGACAACTGGCCGATCACCTGGGCCGACGATGATCATCAGTACACGTCCTTCGGCGATGGCGGCGGTTTCGGTGGGACGAACTCCGACAGCCGGGTGAGTCTGGGAGTTGCTCGAATAGAAGGATCGGCGTCCAACTACAAAGGGTACAATGTGTGGGGTGGAAAAAACGCCGAGAATCGGGCGCAATTTGAAGGCAAGTCGTACGGCATCATTTGTATCGACGGCGTGCTTTACATGTGGGTATCGCCAGGATCCTGCGAGACGAATTACAGCGAAGTGCGACTTGCTCGATCAACCGATCACGGCGCGCATTGGACACTAAGCTCGTGGAAGTTTACCAAGTCGCAGAACTTGATGGTTCCCACCATTCTGCAATTTGGAAAAGACTATGCCGGGGCGCGCGACTCGTACGTATACCACTATTTCATTCACCCTTCTCCCGCTCCAAATACAGGCGACTGCCTGCATATCCAGAAGCCTGGAAAAATCTACCTTGCTCGCGTGCCGAAAGATCAGATGATGACCCAGTCAGCTTATCAGTTCCTTTCTGGGTATGACTCACGAGGGAATCCCATTTGGTCGGATAACGTTTCCAGCAAGATCCCGGTTTTTCAGGACCCGGATAACGGAGTAGGCTGGACGGTCAGTGTGAGCTACAACCCCGGGCTGAAGCGATACCTGCTGATCACGGAGCACACAAAGACCTACCCGGGCGGCGGGAACATCGGAATCTTCGATGCGCCGGAACCTTGGGGGCCGTGGACCACTGCCCTCTTTCAAACACCATGGGCAGGTGTGAGGAAGAAGTGCTTTTTCTGGAATTTTTCGAATAAATGGCTCAGTCCGGACGGACGTGAGTTCGTGCTCGTCTTCACCGGCCGTGACCACTGGAATACGGTTAGGGGAAGGTTTTTATTGCATGACCTGACCCTGTCTGATCCACCCAAGGCTCCGTCAAATCTCCGGATTACCAAGCCCTGATTCACGGTTTTCCGGGTTTAGCCCCGGTCCAGCCAGGGCTTCGAACACCGGTTCAAGAAAGACGAACAGGTCACGGTCATCACCCTCCCGAAAGAGCTTTCTTTCGTCGGGGATACCGATCCGGACGAGGATGACGTTTAAAGACCGGCTGATCACGGCGACCTGGGGCCCCACGCCGTAAGCAATAATGGCATCGCGGGGCAAGCCCCGGAAAAAACCGTTCGTATTCAGATACCAACCAATGGCCGTAATCGGCGACATGCCGGATTCCTGTGCTTGCGCTTCCTTGACAGGCGCCGGACGCAAGAGCTGCTCGACGACGGTCTCCTGCATGATTGTACGTTTCTGAAATCGCCCTCGGTTCTTTATCATCTGCGCCACACGGGCGACCGCCCGGGCCGTCATGGAGGTGCCGCTCCCAATCGAGTAAAGCGTCATCCCGTCGACAAAGTGCGAATCACCATATCCGATTTCCCAGTTTGCAAGGCCTATCCCCAGAGGTTCCATGATTTCTCTCCGGTACAGTGTTCGTAGGTCGCTTTTCATTGTCTGGTTCTGCCGGAACGCCCGGGTGATCGTGTACGAGAGGATGTAATAACCGCATCCGCTGTAGATGTATCGGGTACCAGGCGATACTGCCAATGGCACGGTGGTCTGTGCCAGTTTGAACCGCGTTTCCAAATTTCGCTCGTAAGTTTTTCGCCACAGCTCCTTGTGCTTGCGAGGGGAAATTCCGTAGAAGGGGACGTCCTCCATTCCTGAGGTATGTGAAGCGAGCTGTCGGAACGTGATGCGCGACTTGTCAGGATCCTTTTTCCAGGCCGGCAGGAATTCCGCTACTGGCTGGTCAAGAACCAGAACGCCCTGCTCGAGGGCTTTGCCGAGAAGCAAGCCGCCAACCAACGGTTTGGCCGCCGCCGCGAGTTGAAACCGGGAGTACTGATCAAGCCCCTCGGCATACCACTCGTAAATTATGGCGTCGTTTTTGATGAGGAGCAGTGCCCGCGTATCATCGGCGAGGACACTAAGGACGGCGTTGTTGAGTGCCTCTGCATCGAGGCCCGATTCCCTAATGGACGCAACCTCCCACTCAATGCCCGCAATCAGTCCTATCTCGGTAACGATCGAGAGTACCCGTCTTTCGACCCCAGGCATGTGAAGAATGATCAGGGAGCAAGGGATGGCGATAATCCAGAGAAGCAGGAATGCTTTGAGCAGTTTGTTCTTCATAGCGTATGTTTTTGAACCACAACATGGTCAGCACACCAAAAATAAGTACGAGCTTGATCGCGGCGTTGGATCGAGATGAGCCGGCGTGTCGAACCTGATTACAAGAGGGGCGTCAGTAAGGTTGGTCGTTACGGACGGCCTTCTTGTAGGCTTTCTCTCGGCAGCAAGCCCTTTGTTTTCAGTATCGCGCAGGCGGCGAACCGGCGTCAAACGTCGTTATCCCGGGAAATCTGCTTGTAGCAGCGCCTTTTTCTATGAAAGCGATGAGTCGTTTGTGCGGAAAAAATGAAGTTGTCGTGAACGCAAGTGTCGTTGTAAATCGTTGTTAGACAGTCACTTCTAGTCCCAGTTTTTAGCCAGCGTCCCCATGTTTGCCCACCATGTTTGCCATGTTTGCGTGCAAGTGACCGGACTCTAATCAATTCGGCCAGGAAAATCGCTGCTGGATAGTCCGGCCACGATCAATTCGCAGCGGCTTCGGACGCGTTAGCATAAGGGACTGTCCCTAAGCGGTCCTCCCTAAGCGGTCCTCCGATCTGTCTCACAGCGGCTTGGACGCTCGCATTACCGCGCGTCACAGAAAGGACTGTCCCTAAGCAGTCCATCCGAACTCTCGTCGATTCGAAACGTGCCCACGCCTCTCGCCCTACTGGCACTAGGACCATCAGGAACCTGCCCAAAAAACTGAGTAGGAAAAGCTACGTAATGTCCGAAAGGTTCAAGTGATTGACGAGACCGCACGAGGCTGCAGACGCTACAGTGGCAACACATTCGGGCAATTGCGCCCTCCCTCTGTAACAGGCTCACCCTTTGCCGATTGATGGAAGTGAGAAGGCGAAGCTATGCGCTTTAGACAGCGAAGCGATACCTCGTTATGAAGAAAGTCCGGAAGTCCGTGCTCTTGAGATTCATCGTGACGGCGGCTCTTTTCGGGCTGATTCTCTCAAAGCTTGGTGGTTTTGGCGAAATCGCCCGGGTCCTTAAGGGGATTTCTCCGGCCTTTATCGTTCTTACGATCGCCGCCATTACGGTTGACCGCGCTCTCATGACGTTCAAGTGGGGTCGGCTGCTCGCGGCTCAGGGATCGAATCTCGGGCTGCTGCCCGGAATGAAGATCTATTGCGCCTCGATGGTATCGGGAATTGTGCTGCCGATGAGCGTGGGAGCGGATGCGGTTAGAACTTACATGGCCTCGCGCATCGGTTTGAATGCCGGCCGGGTTGTCGCCTCGATTGTCGTGGAGCGAGCGATCGGTTTTCTGGCTTCTCTTGTAGTGGGATTAGCCGGCTTCGTGGTGTTGTCAAAAAGCGGCGTTCTTCACGAACAATTCGGTTGGATCTGGTGGACAGGCGGCGGGGTGCTGGTGCTCGGGCTTCTTGTTCTGAGTCTTTCATTCAACAAGAAGGTCTACATCTGGCTCGATCGCGGGTTGCTGTCTCGAATCGGCGATTCAAAGCCAGCGAGAGTGCTTCGCGAATTCCAAGCTAACTACCGCGCTTACGGCAATCAGAAGCGGCTGCTGGCGAGCTTCTTTGGATTGTCGGTTCTCGAGCAGCTGACGACCCTGCTGTACATGTGGCTGGTGGCGATAGGGCTGGGAGTTGAAGTGGGTCTGCTTTACTTTGCGGGTGCTCTGCCGCTGGCGCTCCTCATATCGCGACTGCCAATTACTTTTCACGGTCTTGGACTTTTCGACGGTGTCTTCGCCCTGCTGCTGTCCTACTCGGGGGTTCCGATGGCGCAGAGCGTGGCAATTACTTTAGGCGTTCGCATTCTTGAGCTTGCCGCCTGGTTTCCCTGGTGGCTGGCCTACCTGGTTGAACGCTCGACCTTGAATCCTGCCGCGTCGACTCCTGGCTGTCCTGAATTACCGGAACGTCCTTGAGTGGCGGTTAATGTCTGGCGTGCGCGTATAGCACTTCGTCAAGAAGGGTATTCGGAAAATATGAAGGTTTTGGGAATCAGCGATCATTTCACTGCTGGCGCGGCTGTGATCATTGACGGGCATGTTGTAGCGGCGGTGAACGAAGAGCGCCTGGCGCGCAAGAAGATGGTGATGGGGTTTCCGCGCAAGTCGATCGCCGCCGTATTGGAGATTGCGGGACTCCGGCCGGAGGAACTGGACCGTGTGGCGGTCGCTTCCAAGTGGGGGCACTTCCTGAACGAATATGTCGAACTGACCAACGGCGTTCTGGCAGTTGACGAAGGAATTGTCAAGAACCTCTTTTTCTCGATGGGCTCCCGGTTGAGCTTCCTAAGAAGCCGGCTGCCGATTGCCGAACGGCTTTACTACGATCTTCGGCGCCCGGTCTTTGCCCAGCGACGGCGAAAAATCGCGGCTGTCCTGAAAAACGAGTTTGGTATTGCCTGCCCGATTGAATACGTCTCGCATCACCATGCGCACGCCGCCTGCTCCTATTACGCGAGTGGTTTTGACGATGCGCTGCTGGTGACGCTGGACGGCGCGGGAGACGGCCACTCTTCCCATGTCTATGAAGTGAGCGCCGGGCAGTGGCGGCACCTGTGTACCGTCCCTTCCTTCGATTCGGTGGGCGACTACTACGCCTACGTAACTCATATCTGCGGGTTCAAAGCGGGGAAGCACGAGGGGAAGATAACGGGGCTGGCGGCTTACGGAAAGCCAAAGTATCGGGATGTCTTCGACAAGTTCATTCGATACGAGAACGGGTCGATGCGCAACATCGGGAACTGCTTTCGCTTTGCGGCTATTGACAACCTGCTGGAAGCGTTGCCGCGAGATTATACGAAGGAAGATCTCGCCGCCACTATACAGGATGTCACGGAGGAGATCGCCTGCAACTACGTTCGCTACTGGGCCAGGCAGACCGGCAAACGCAACGTGGGGCTGGCCGGGGGAGTGTTCGCCAATGTCAAAGTGAACCAGCGGATTCACGAACTGGAGGAGGTGGACTCGGTATTCGTCTATCCCGCCATGTCGGACGAAGGGCTTGCGGCCGGCGCCGCCATGCTGACCTGGTGCGGCCTCAACGGCAACGGCCGCCTCTCTGGCTGGAAGTGCTTTGATCACGTTTATCTCGGGCCGGAGTTTTCAGAAACGCAGATTGCCCAGGAGCTGCAAGCCGAAGGCATCGATTTCAGCACACCAGCCGATCTGGAGCAGGAAGTGGCCCGGCTTATCAGCCAGGGTCACGTGGTCGCTCGTTTTGACGGTCGAATGGAGTATGGTCCAAGGGCGCTCGGCAACCGGTCGATTCTCTACCGTCCGGATGAACCTTCCGTTAACGACTGGTTGAACAAACGACTGGGCAGGACCGAGTTCATGCCTTTCGCCCCTGCCGTGCTGGCGGAGGACGCTGACCGTTATTTCCTCAATCTGGAAGGCGCCCGCGAGACAGCGCGGTTCATGACCATCACCTTCGATTGCAACAGCCTGATGAAGAAGACTTGCCCGGGCGTCGTTCACGTGGACGGAACCGCGCGGCCTCAACTGGTCAGTCCCTCCGACAATCCTCGTTACTACCAAATCCTGAAGGAATTCAAGCGCCTGACAGGCCTGTCCTGCTTTGTCAACACGAGTTTCAACATGCACGAAGAACCAATCGTGTGCACCCCGAAGGATGCGATCCGAGCGTTCAAAAGAGGGCACCTGGACTTTCTGGCCATCGGTCGATTCCTCGCCAAAAACCAGGAGAAAGAGGTTTCCGAAGGCGTCCGCGAAGGTGCCGGCATCGCTTCAACGGGAGTGTGACCAGATTCAAGGAGCAGAATCTGATGAAATCGACCCTTGAAGTACCGCTTGACAGGAAGGTAGTCGAAGCTGACCTCGACTCGGCCGAGACGATTCGTCTCTCGGCTCGTCTCGAACCGTTTGATTCCTATTGGCAGGCTCCGGAAGATGTGGAGGCGGGCTATAAGAGCTTTTCCCAGTACTACAAGCACAACTTCCTTCCGCATTTGCCCGCGAACAAAGAGGCGCCCATACTCGTGGTCAGTTGCGGCCCCGGTTACCTGGTCGAAATGCTGAACCAGCAGGGGTATCGCCAGGTGTTGGGTATCGATTCCGATGGCGACAAAATCGCTCATGCGAAGAAACGGAATCTGAATTGTATTGTCGCCCGGGCATTTTCTTTTCTCCATCGCAACAACACGCGTTTTCAGGCCATTATCTGCGAACAGGAGCTGAACCACCTGACGATTGACGAAATGATCCTGTTTCTGCGGCTCTGCCGGCGGAACTTGGATGAGGACGGCGTGTTGGTGGTGTACGGTCTGAACGGTGCAAACCCGATCGTCGGGGCTGAAAACCTGGCTCACAACATCGATCACTTCAGCACCTTTACCGAATACAGTCTGACCCAGGTTCTCACGCTGGCGGGATTTGACCGAATCAAACTGTTTCCGCTCAAACTGTACGTCTTCTGGAAAAACCCTCTCAACTACGTCGGCCTGCTTGCTACCGGGTTTCTTTCTTTGTGTTTTCGGGTCTGCTTCGCGCTGTACGGGAAGAAGGTGAAGATTCTCACCAAGAAAATAGCTGCCGTCTGCCGGAAGGGAAGTGAAGTATGAGCAGGAGGAACGATCAGGTACAAGATGTCACCATCACGGGAGGTGCGGGCTTTATTGGCTGCAATCTGGCCCGTCGCTTTCTAGATCATGGGTGCAGAGTAACCATCTACGATTCACTGGAAAGAACCGGGTGTCTGAGTAATCTAACCTGGCTCCAGACTCACCGGAACGCTTGCGCCCTTCGTGTCATCGTCGGCGACATACGGATGCCGTCCTCCGCTCTGAAAGAAGCGATCGAGAATTCTGACGTTGTTTTCCACATGGCCGGTCAGGTGGCTGTCACTACCTCGATTGTCGATCCGGTTCACGACTTCCAGGTGAATGCCCTGGGCACCCTGGCCCTTCTCGAGATCGTCCGCAATTCCCAGAAAAAGAAACCAGTCTTTTTTTACGCCTCGACGAACAAGGTTTACGGCGGGATGGAAGACATCGAAATCGTTGAAGGCGTTGACCGCTTTCGCTACCGAAACCTGCCGGAGGGAATCACTGAGGACCGTCTGCTGGATTTTCACTCGCCCTATGGATGTTCGAAGGGATGCGCAGATCAGTACGTGCGCGACTACGCCAGGGTATACGGTCTTCGCACGGTGGTCTTCCGGCAGAGTTGCATTTATGGTTATCGGCAGTTTGGCCTGGAGGACCAGGGATGGGTCGCCTGGTTCGTGATCGCAGCCGTCCTCGGCCTTCCGATAGTGATCTATGGAAACGGGAAACAAGTTCGCGACGTGTTGTTTATTGACGACTTGGTCAATGCTTACGAGGCGGCACTGGCTCGTATTGACGACGCATCCGGCCAGATTTTCAACATAGGCGGGGGACGACGGAACACCATATCGCTTCACAACCTGATCGATTTCTTGAAAACCGAGGTCAACCGCGAGCTGGAAGTCAGCTATTCGGACTGGCGTCCAGGTGATCAGCCGGTGTACGTGTCGAACATTCAAAAAGCGCGCGATGTGCTTGGATGGGAACCGACGGTTTCGTGGCAAAAGGGGGTGCGTAACCTGGTCGCCTGGGTTAAAGAAAATCGGCCCATGCTCGAGCGGATGTTCCCTCATCCAAGCAGGGAACCGGCTCTGGCCGGTTCGCTCCTTCGAGAGCAGTTGACGGCTTGAGAGCACACCTAGGATTGTTCCCGAAGACTGAGGCTACTGTTAATCCATTTCCCCGGAAATGAGGGGTGATGTCAACCGAATGTCAGCGCCAAGGGGCGAACAACGGCATGAGAATTTTGCTTTTCTGCTATGAGTATCCGCCGATTGGTGGCGGCGGAGGGGTTGGCGCTCAACAATACGCCGAGGCGTGGGTTCGCGCTGGACACGAAGTGACCGTAGTAACCAGTCGGGCGCCTGGTTTAGCTGCACGCGAGTTAGTCGGGGGTGTCGACGTTGTCCGGGTTTTTGCCGGCTCCCGCAAGGACCGTGCGACAGCTTCATTCCTGTCGATGGCTCTTTACAATTTCACGGGCGCCTTGCACCTGGCTGCCAACTGGCGCAAGCTCCGCCGGTTCGAGTTGATCAACACGCACTTCGCGATTCCAAGCGGCCCATTAGGCTGGCTTGCAGCTAAAGCGTTTCGCTTGCCTCACGTCCTGACCATTATCGGCGGCGATATATACGACCCCTCGAAGCGATCTTCCCCACATCGGTTTGCTGCCTTGCGCGTGGTCAACAGCTGGATCATGAACTCGGCCGACCGGGTTATCGCCATCTCCAGCGACACGCGCAAACGGGCCGAGGAGCATTATCGCGTTCGCAATAAAATCGAGGTGATCAATTACGGGTTTACGCCTTTGCCTCCTGCCGAAGAGATCAGGCTCCCGGAACCACTCGACCCGCGATGCTTTTACCTGATCGGCGTGGGTCGCCTGGTATCAAGAAAGGGCTTCGATGTCGCCATTCGGGCGCTTCGGCACCTGCCGGATCGAATCCATTTGCTGCTGGTGGGAGACGGCCCGCTGGAAAAGGATCTCAGGCTTATTGCCCAGCGGGAAGACGTTTCGGATCGAGTCCACTTCCTGGGTTTTCTGCCGCGGGCCGAAATCCAATGTCTCCTCAGGATGAGTCAATGTTTCGTCCTTTCATCCTGGCACGAAGGCCTGGGCATTGTGGTGCAAGAAGCTATGGACGCGGGGTTGCCGGTGGTAGCGACCAATAACGGGGGGCAGGTGGACCTGATTCGGCACGGCCACAACGGATTCCTGGTGGAGCCGGGTGACCATCTGGGTTTGGCGGAGGCCGTCAGAACACTGTATGACGAGCCGGCCTTGTGTGAACAGATGGGGCAGAACAACCGCGAAGAAGTGCGCCGCCTTTATATGGATGAAAATCACGCTCTGTATCTCAACGTCTTCAATGAGCTCGCCCTTCGTCCTGCAGAGGTTGGTGAGAAGGTTGAGCAGGTGATTCCAAGTGGAACGGAACTTACAGGCGCTGGAAGATAGGACTTTCGATCTGCTGGTGGTCGGAGGTGGCATTTTTGGGGCTTGCGCCGCATGCGACGCTGCTCGCCGGGGGCTGTCGGTCGCTTTGATAGAGCGCCAGGACTTCTCCAGTGCCGCTTCGGCTAATTCGTTCAAGCTGGTTCACGGCGGTTTTCGGTATCTGCAGCACGCGGACGTTATTCGAGTTCGAGAGTCAAGCCGAGCGCGTCGAATTTTCCTCCGTTGTGCGCCACACCTGGTACACCCTTTGCCGATCGTCGTGCCGACGTACGGCCGGGGGGCGAGAAGTAAATGGCTCATTTCCCTGGCAATGAAGGTCTACGAAGCCTTAACCCCCGATCGCAACCGCGGAATCAGGGATCTGGAGCGACGGATTCCGCCGGGAAGCACGCTATCCCGCGCCGGAGTGCTCGATCAGTATCCGGGGCTCGATCCTGAAGGTCTCACCGGGGCAGCCGTATTCGCCGACGGGCAGATGTACAACCCTCCCCGCCTGGTTCTGGCCTTTCTCCAGAGTGCATCCCGGGCCGGGGCCGTTATTGCCAATTACGTCGAAGCGCAACGTTTTGTCCTCAAGGATGGGAAGATCCGCGGCGTCCTGGCACGGGATCGACTTACGGGCGATGAACTTGAAATTCGCGCGCGCTGTACGCTGAATGCCGCAGGTCCCTATGCGGAGGGATTGTTGAAAAGCGGTCTTGGCCTATCCCTGGAGCCGACCGAGTGGTCGAGAGATGCCTATTTCGTCCTCCCTCGGCGGGTGATCGGCGGTCGAGCGGCTCTCGCTTTGACATCGCAAACCAAAGATCCCGAGGCCGTTTTCAGCCGCGGCGCCCGCCACCTTTTTCTGATTCCATGGCGGGGCTACACGCTTGCCGGAGTCTGGCACAAAGTCTACCGGAGACACCCGGACGGCTTTACCGTGACAGACGGAGAACTGGAAGCTTTCGTAGCTGAAATCCGCTCGGGATATCGGCTTGATATCACGCCGGATGATATCTGCCTCTGGAATGCGGGGCTGATTCCCTTTGGAGAAAACGATCCGAGTGCTCGTGACTTGAAGTTCGGCCACCGGTCCCGGCTAGTTGATCATATTCGGACGCACTCCGTAGACGGGCTGATCACCCTGATTGGCGTTAGGTTTACAACCGCGCCTTGCGAAGCACCAAAAGCGGTTGATCTTGCTTTGGCGAAGCTAGGAGTACGGGCAGCGCGATCGCGTCTGGAGGACGTGCCTGCTCATGGCGGTGCATTCGAAACTTTCGAGTCGCTGGTGCGCGAAGTCATGAAAGAGATGGCCTTGCCCGAGGATTGCGCCCGGGCCCTGGCGCACAACTACGGCTCTGGCTATCGCGAGATTGCCGATTTGACTCGGCAGGCCCCTGAACTGGCTGAAACGATCGGGTCGACTTCAGTTCTAAAAGCTCAGATCGTCCACGCAGTCCGCAGCGAGATGGGACTGAAGCTGACTGATGTCGTGTTGCGTCGGACTGACCTCGGCACCGGAGAATACCCCGGTTCATTGGTGATCGAGGAATGCGCCCGGCTGATGGCGAAAGAACTTGGGTGGATCGAATCTCGTGTTGAACAGGAGATCGACGCCCTTGAAGCGCTTTACCCCAGAAACCTGAGGAAAAGACAGGAGTGGCGAGAGACTCCGGCGAGGAGCGCGTGACATGCTGCCCCGGAATCGATGCAGCCCGCAAGCTCTATTCGTCCGCGGCTGTTTGGCTTGAAGTCGTGAAACCGAGAAAGGATCTGCATGTGCGGAATCTGTGGCAAAGTCAGCCGATCGGTCGTTGAGCCGGCCGAAATCAAGAAAATGACCAGCGTCCTGGCTCATCGCGGGCCGGATGGCGAGGGTATTCGGATGATGGGCGTGGCCGGGCTCGGGCACCGCCGGCTGAGTATCATCGACCTCTCGCGCGGCAATCAGCCCCTCTCGAATGAAGACCAGACCATCTGGATTACCTTCAACGGAGAGATCTATAACTATCGCCAACTCCGAAAAGAGCTGCAGCGGTCCGGTCACCGCTTTCGTACCCAATCGGATACAGAGGTCGTAGTCCATCTCTACGAGGATTATGGTGTTGATTGCGTTAAGCACCTGCGTGGAATGTTTGCCTTCGCCATATGGGACGGGAATCAGCAACGCCTCTTTGCCGCTCGGGATCACCTGGGACAAAAGCCGTTCTATTACAGCGTCAAAGGTCAGAACCTCCTCTTCGGCTCCGAAATCAAGTCTCTGCTGGCAGCGGACCCGAGCCTTGGGGAGCTGAACCCGGACGCCCTCGATCAATACCTGACATTGCGGCTGATCGCTCCGCCGCTCAGCATGTTTCGCTCGATCCATAAGCTTCCCCCTGCCCACTGGCTCACCTTCAGCGTCGAGAAGGGGATCAAGATTGAGAGGTACTGGGACCTGAGCTACGAGCCTAAGCTGAAAGGGTCTGAAGAGCAACTTGTTGATGAGCTTGAGGAGCGCCTGATCGATTGTCTAAGGCTTCACATGGTGAGCGATGTGCCCGTCGGCGGTTTTATGAGCGGCGGATTGGATTCGACGCTTGTGGTCGCCATGGTCATGAAGCATGTGGCGGCGGGACCCATCAAGACTTTTTCGCTGGGGCTTCCCTATCAGGACTTCGACGAACTTCCTTATGCACGGATGGTAGCCGAGCGTTACGGAACCGAGCACTATGAGGAGGTTGTCACTCCTTCCTTGCTTGACACCCTTCCGCGCCTGGTCTGGCACCTTGATGAACCATCGGATCCCTTGTCGCTGTGTACCTACCTGATCTCTCGCCTGGCGCGACGCCACGTCAAGGTGGTTTTGGGAGGCGATGGCGGAGATGAGTTGTTCGGGGGATATGATCGCTATTACGGCAATCGTTATGCGGATTACTACGCCCTGGCGCCTGAATTCGTCCGCAGATATGCCGTCGGCACGCTGCTGCGGCTGTTACCTGACGGTCAGTGGTACAAGAGCCGGGGACACCGGATCAAGTGGCTGCACCGCATGTCCTTCCTGAAAGGAGGAAGGCGCTATGCCGCCAGTCTTAGCTACTTCTATTTCCAGCCAGACTTCAAGGAAAGCCTTTACGGACCCGAGATGGCGTACCGGGAATTCGAGCCTGAGCGGTCAATCTGGGAAGCGTTCGAGCGGGCCCAGGCGGATGACAGCGTTGATCGGATGCTTTATTCGGACAGCCAGGTTCGGCTGCCCGATCACCCGACCATGATTCTCGATCGGATGTCGATGGCTCACGGCCTTGAGGCGCGAGCACCGCTGATGGATCATAAAATGGCTGAGTTTGCGGCTCGCCTTCCCGCTTGGATGAAGGTTCGGGGACGCAGGTTACGATACATTCAAACCCGGCTGGCGGAAAGGTACCTCCCCCCGGCCCTGCTCACCCGCCCCAAACAAGGCTTTTCATCGGCCCTGCCTTACATGCTCAAGCAGGAATATCGGCGCTTGTTTGACGTCTTTTTAAGAGACTCTAACCTGGCCCGCGCCGGTTACCTGCGCCAGCCGGCCATCGATCGGCTCCTGGGTGAGCATCTGAACCATGTTGCAGATCACAGCAATCGATTGTGGCTCTTGTTGAACAGCGAAGTATGGTTTCGCATGCGCATCGCGGGTGAAACGATCGACTCGCTGCAGGACCAGATTGCGCAAACAGCGAGCGACCGGGACGAGCGTCTGAGGGCGGCCGTCTAGCGCGTATCGGAGCGCCACATGGTTTCAGGAGGATAGTCGAATAATGAGGATTCTGATCACAGGTGGAACCGGGTTCATCGGTTCACGCATGGCTCGGCAATGCCAGGAATCAGGTCATTCCGTTACTGTTTTTGGCCGCGAAAACAATCCTGTTGAAGTTGAAAATGCCCGGCTGCTGCGCGAAGCAGGAGTTCGATTAGTCGTCGGATCGATCACTGATTCGAGACTCTTGCCCGATCTGGTTCGAGACATCGACGTGGTCTTCCACCTCGCAGCCGTTCAACACGAGATGAACGTTCCAGATCAGGTCTTCTTTGACGTTAATGTCGAAGGGACCCGCAATCTGCTCGAGGTGTGCGTTGCGGCTGGGGTTCGCCGTTTTGTTCATGGCAGCACAATTGGAGTCTACGGGTCGCTCTCCCAGACCGTTGATGAATCGGTCCCCTGCCGGCCGGACAATATCTACGGCATCACCAAACTGGAGGGCGAGAAGCTGGCACTTTCATACAACGACCGGATTCCCGTTGTGGCGATCCGGATCTCCGAAGTCTACGGCCCTGGGGATCGGCGTTTGCTCAAGCTTTTTTCTGCGATCCAACGTGGCGTCTTCATGATGATCGGATCCGGCAAGAATTTCCATCACCCGATTTATGTCGACGATCTCATCCACGGGCTTCTGCTGGCGTCTTGTTCGCCCGAGGCCCCCGGGCAGGTTCTGTTGCTTCCAGGGCGGGACATTGTTACGACTGAAGAGATGGTCAATGTGATCGCCAGCGAATTGAATGCCAAGCGGCTTCCCTTCCGTGCGTCCCTGGCTCCGATGCTGTTGCTCGCTACCGTCACCGAGAAGACACTTCGGCCCCTTGGCATACAGCCTCCCCTGCATCGCCGCAGGATGGATTTCTTCCGAAAGAGTTTTACTCTATCCGGGAAGCGGGCCGCTGAACTCCTGGGTTTCAATCCCCAGACTGATTTTCGAGCCGGTGTAGCCAGGACTGCCGCGTGGTATCGCGAGAAGGGTTACCTCAAGTAGACCAACTTCCGAAGAGGATGAGTGGGAAGGGAGCGATGCCGGAGCATTTGATTTTGTATGACGGTGTCTGCGGGCTTTGTAATCGGTTCAATCAGTTTGTCTTGAAGCGTGACACTGCAGGCACCTTTCAGTTTGCGTCATTGCAGAGTGACTTGGCGAGATCGCTGCTCGCCGCGTACGGAAAGAATCCGGCGAAATTGGACACCCTTTACGTGATCGTGAACTACGAATCAGGATCGCCGCTACTCTTGTCTAAAGCCCGGGGCGCGCTTTTTGCCGTGACGTGCCTGGGCGGCTTCTGGCGCCTTCTCCGGGTCTTCAACATCCTTCCGGCTCCAGTGCTTGACTGGGCTTATAGCCTGGTTGCCCGCAATCGTTACCGTTTGTTCGGCCGGTACGAAACCTGTCTGGTACCAAGTCCCGAATTGAGGAGCCGGTTTATCGACGTTTAGTCACCCCGGCACGCCCGAAAGGAAAATTCATGAGCAAGTCGCAGGAGGGCTACAAAGCCAGCATGAATAACAGCGATAAACCGACCAGCAAGTCGTACTTGTTGATTTCACTGGTAATCGTTTTCTTTCTAGTGCTTCAATCGGTTGCCACTTCAAGAATTCTCTGCCCGCCAAGGAATGTTACAGCTCTGGCGCCTTTGCGGGTTTGCTGTTCGCCGGCGATGTACCCCTTCCTGGATTACCCCATGTACATGAAAGCGCATTATCCCGGCGATCAGATGCCACGAATCAGGGTCTACGGAATACAGGAAGATTCGACTCGTGTTCGAATTCAGTCTCAAGACCTGAACCTCAACAAGTGGCTGTTTGGAAAATTCACCGACGCTGTTCTGAACGGTGAGACCGAGAAAGTCAAAATTTACACGGATTTCTATAGCCGGAAACACGGGACGAATCTTGTTGCTCTCACGATTGAAATCGAACCGCTCATTTTCACCGGTCAGGAACTTAAATCGGGCCAGGCTCAAGTTGTAAAGGAACTGAGTTTAAATCAGGCAGGGATTGGCGATGAAATCAGCGTTTATCGATAAGATGGTCGAGTGGTGGCAACGGTATTGGTTCAGCCCGGGCGCATTGGTGAATCTCGCGATTGTTCGCATTCTGGCAGTCGGGTATCAGCTTTGGTATTTGCTCACCTTCAACAATCTTGCACTGCTCGCCGAGAGGGCCTCGTTGCCGGATAACCTGTATGCTCCGGTGCTCGCATTGCGCATCATGCTTTTGCCTTTCGGTTCAGGTTACCGGCCTTCTTTTGAATTGCTTGAGGTCGTTTTCTGGATCACCGTCGCGGCAGGGGGGCTGGCTTTAGTAGGCTTCCGCACCAATCTCAGTCTGGTAGTCTTCACGATCGGCGCGTTGTTTATTCAGACGTTCGTATATTCCTTCGGGGACTTCCACCATCCGGAAGCGATCTTGATCATGGCGCTCGCGTTGCTTGCGTTAAGCCCCTCGGGGGAAGTTCTGTCCGTGGACCACTGGCTCAGGCAGCGACGCCGTGGCCGAAGGGCTTTTGATGTTTGGGATCTGTCGAATCAGACCAGCGTCCTGGCCACCTGGCCGTTACTGCTCACCCAATGGCTTTTCTCCCTGATCTATTTTTCGGCTGCGCTCAGTAAGGTTCTAAACTCCGGCCTTGACTGGATGAACGGCTACACTCTCCGGTACTACATGTTGACAGCCACTCCCACGCCTGCCGACGACTGGCTCCCGATGTTATTAGGCCAGAACTTTCTAGTAGTGACGCTCCTGTCATGGGCCGTGATCTTGTTCGAAGGTACGTTTTTCCTGGTTCTGATCTTCCCGAGACTGGCTTGGATTTACGTCCCGATCGGAATAGGAATGCATGCGTCGATCCAGTTGATGGGCATGGCGCCGTTTCCGCAGTATATGCTGCTTTATTCCGTCTTTGTCCCGTGGGACGACGTCATTAAATGGACACAAACGAGAGTCAAATTGACAGCGGTGAACTCCGCGAAGGCTTGATAAGCCAACCGCACGCGGTCGGACCTGAACATCCTCCGTAGTTCAGTACTTTGCACAGTTTTACCCACTCCCGAGGACGCTTAGAATCGATTTTTTCCCTCTTTTTTTCGTTCTAAGCTCCTCCCAGCTTTCGTGTCTATCAACCCCTCCCCCTTTTCGCATAGAACGCGAAACTGACCCCGAAAATCCGTTGTAAGTGCTGTTTAAGGGCGCCAGAATGCGGTAAAGTACGAGAACTAAAAGGGTTGCTCAGGTCCGATCCCGAAGGAGCTTTTGTTTTTTCAAAAGGTTCGCCTTGAAAGCCTAAAGGAATGCGCAGACCTTAGTCAGGACTTTCATTATCATCGAAGTAATTCACTGCGCGCCATTAAGCTTGGGGAGAATCCTGTTTACTCATGGACTTTTCGTGGACGACTGAACAGTTGGAGTTCAAGCAGAGCGTTATTGAATTCGCCTCGAAGGAGCTGAATGGCGATATCGTAGACCGCGATCTCCACGGAGAGTTTTCGCGTCGGAGTTGGGAAAAGTGTGCTCGGTTCGGCATACAAGGGTTGCCCGTCCCCGAAGAGTATGGAGGATTGGGCGCCGACATTCTGACGGCGATGCTGGCCATGGAGGCGCTGGGTTACTCGTGCAAGGACAACGGTCTGATTTTCGGCATAAACGCTCAGATGTGGAGTGTTCAGCATCCGATCCTGAAATTCGGCACACCTGAGCAAAAACAAAAGTACCTTCCGCGGCTCTGCAGCGGCGAAATCATAGGTGCGCACGGTATGTCCGAACCTGACTCGGGATCGGACGCCTACAGCCTGAAATTGCGCGCCGAACCGTGCGGTGATGGCTACCTGCTCAATGGAACTAAGACGCTGGTTACTAACGCTCCGATCGCGGACGTAGCGGTTGTCTTTGGGACCGTCGACCCGGGCAAGGGACGATGGGGAATCACGGCGTTTATTGTAGAAGCGGGGACACCGGGATTCAGTTCCAGCCGTAACATGCATAAGATGGGTTTGAGGACCTCGCCCATAGGCGAATTGATTTTCCAGGACTGTTACGTGCCGGAAGAGAACAGGCTGGGAGCGGAAGGCGCTGGCGCCGCGATATTTAACAGCTCCATGGAATGGGAGCGAGCCTGCATTCTTGCGGGTGCAGTGGGAGCTATGGAGCGCCAGCTCGGGGACTGCCTCAATTATGCCCGTGATCGGCGGCAATTCGGGCAGTCGATCGGGAAATTCCAGTCCATCTCTAACCGCCTGGCCGACATGAAAGTCCGGCTGGAGACTGCTCGTCTGCTGCTTTACAAGGTGGCCTGGCTCATTAAGTCGGGAAAGTCGGCCGCGCTGGAGGCGGCCATGGCGAAGCTTTATGTGAGCGAAGCTTACGTGCAGTCGAGCCTCGACGCCATACGCATCCACGGCGGCTACGGCTACATGACCGAGTTCGAGGTGGAACGGAGCCTTCGAGATGCCATTGGCGGCACATTGTATTCAGGGACTTCCGATATCCAGCGGAACATCATTGCACGCCTTCTGGGTGTTTAGGCCAAACCGGTTCTGCAATCAGACACAGGGGAAGGACAGTGGCGTACCTACTTCACCAACTATTAACTGAGAGTGCGACACGGTTGCCCGACAAGGAAGCTGTGCGATTCTCGGGTAAAAGTCTCAGCTACTCGCAGCTGGACCGGGTAACCAATCAACTGGCTCGAAAACTTTGTGAGTTGGGCGTGCGCCGCGGTGATCGAGTCGGCATCTTCGTCCATAAATCACTGGCTTCGGTGGTCGCTGTTTTTGGCATCATGAAGGCGGGCGGAGTCTACGTCCCGCTCGATCCCGGTGCGCCCGCAAAGCGATTGGCCTACATCACGCGGAACTGTGGTATCAGAGTGCTGCTCACCTCGTCTGAAAAGCTGAAGACGGTATCCCAGTTCTTCGATGAAGGAACCCCGGTTGAAGCTCTCGTCCTGATGAATGAGGGTGAACGGGCATCCATCAGTCAGGAAACAAGGGCAACAATCGTGTCCTGGCACGAAGTGCGAGCACAGGATGACGGCCCACCTCCTCCAGCCGGCACCATCGATACTGACTTGGCGTACATCCTTTACACCTCCGGATCCACGGGTGATCCCAAGGGGGTGATGATCTCCCATCGAACGATTTTTGTATTTATTAACTGGGCCTGTGAAACCTTCGGACTGAACGAGAGTGATCGAGTCACCAGCCACGCTCCGCTCCATTTTGATCTGTCCACTTTCGATATTTACGCAACCGTCAAAGGTGGTGGAACGGTCGTCCTGGTTCCCGAAAACCTGTCCATCTTCCCGATTCAGTTGGTTCGCTTGCTTCAGGACGAGAAGATTACGGTCACTTACCTGGTGCCTTCGATTCTTTCACTGATGGTCACCTACGGGCAGCTGGAACGCCATGACCTGTCCTCGTTGCGGGCCGTCCTGTTTGCCGGCGAGGTCTTCCCGATCAAGTACTTGCGCGAGTGGGTCCCCCGTGTTCCGCAGGCCGAGTACTACAACCTTTACGGGCCGACTGAAACCAACGTTTGCACTTACTACAAGGTTACCGCCGATGACGTCCTTCCGGACCGCACCCGGCCAGTGCCGATCGGTGTTCCCTGTGCAAACATCGAGGTGTTCGCGGTTAACGGGGAAGACCGGCTTGTAACAGAGCCGGGCGAAGAGGGTGAACTGTGGGTCCGGGGATCATGCCTGGCTCAAGGGTACTGGGGTGACCCGGAGAAGACCGAGCGAACCTTTATCGCAAACCCGTTTCAACCCAACTACCGTGACATTGTCTATCGCACCGGCGATATCGTCATGCTGAGTGAAGATCGGGCGAATTGGGTCTATGTCGGTCGCCGGGATCACATGGTGAAGAGCAGGGGCTACCGGATCGAGCTGGGCGAGATTGAATCTGTGCTGTACGCACACGATGAGGTGAAGGAAGCGGCCGTCGTTGCCATTCCCGACGATTTTCTGGGAAATCGGATCAAGGCTTTTGTGGTCCCTCTCAAGGAAAACGGATTGACGGCGAAGGACTTGGAAATACATTGCCGGGAACGACTCCCTCGCTACATGATCCCGGATACTTTCCAGTTTGAAAGCGCATTGCCGAAAACCTCCAATGGCAAGGTCAACCGAACGCTTCTAGCCGCCAGTTAGTTGCAATTCAGGCGGATTTCGAGAGACAAGCTGAAAGGAAACAAGGCTTTATGAGTGTTGAGCAGAGGATTCGGGAATTTATAAGCAACGAATTGATGTTTCATCAAGGTCCCGACGGCATACCTTCTGAACAGTCTTTGATCACCAGCGGGATACTCGATTCGCTTGCACTGTTGCGGCTCATTATGTTTCTCCAGGAAGAGTTCAACGTGAAAATTGAGGATGAAGAGGTAGTTCCTGACAATTTCGAGACGATTCGCGCGATTGACGCCTTCCTGGCGAAGAAGCGGGAAAATGCCTGAGCGATCACCATACAGCAGGCTGGAAACACCGGATCGCCTTTCCCTCTCCGGCCAGTGTACTTCAGTTGAGCGTATTTGCTTGCTCATTACCAACGCCTCGTGATGACTAACCGGCTCCTTTTGCTTAACGGCTTAGCGGTAATCGGGGTGCTGCTACATCACGCCTCCGGGTACGGATTTCGGGCCATGTTCCTGTGGACGAATCGGTATCTTCCGGTGGAGGTACCTAATTACGATCAGGTGGGGAGCCTGCCGTTCTACATAATAGTGCTGATCCAGCAGCTGGATGCTTTTACTCTGCCTGCTTTCATGTTTGTGTCCGGCTATTTTGCAGCCTTCATGTCCCGGGGGAGCGCGACCACGTGGAGGTGGGCTGCGGTCATGGCAAGGATAAGAAAGCTCCTGGTTCCGTTCGCGGTTTGGACGGCCCTCTTCTTCCTGTTGCTTGTCAGGCGGCTGCCTTCCACGGTCGACGAAATTTTGAGCCGGTATTACTACGTCCTGTTGTTATCGCAGTTCTATCTGCTGGCTCCACTGGTTTTGCGGGTGGCTCGCACCAGATGGAAGTTGCTTCTGTTCATTCTGGCAATCCTCGAAATTGCCACGAACAGCGTGGATTATGTGCGAGCGGTGGGCATTGACGTGCCTGAATCGATCGTGCTTCTTACGCCGAAATGGCTCGTTCCCAACCTGCTCTTTTGGTTTGCGCTGGGTATCGTAGCGGGTTTACGCCCTCAACCTTTTCAGGCGTGGCTGGCTCGGCATCAGCATCGACTCCTGGTGGCGGCCGCGGTGTTGATTCCGGTGATGCTGATTGAATACCTGGTAGTTGCGAGTATCAGTCCTCGTACCTGGCTTGGGCCGTATTTTGGAGGAATATCAAGGAACTTCTACGCCGCGGCCTTTATCCTGGCATTCCTCGGGTCCAAGAGACTTGAGCAGCCGGGCGTTCCGCTCTCCGCTCCGCTTTCGAAATTAGGTACGAGATCCCTGGGTGTATACCTTGCTCACGCTCCCTTTATGTACGTCGCGGCGGTCTTTATGCACCGGGCGACTCCCTGGTTGCTGGGGCAACAGTTGCTCTATCAGACCGTTCTGATTGCCGTTGGATTGGCCGGGCCGCTCCTGCTGATGGCGGCCGTGAGCAAGACTCCGACGCGCCGGTTTTATCACTACGCATTCGGTTAGAAGGGTGTTGACCTCATGCCTGAGGGTATGGACATATGATTAACGGTATTTTCTTTTTCCTGGCGTTTGTTGCTGCCTTCCAGTCGCAGTCAGACCCTCCGAAAGAGGAACCACTGCCGTCCAAATACCGGGTAGGAGTGGCGGTCGACCAGGTATTTCTGCCGGTTACGGCCAGGTCGCTGGAAGGTGGATTTGTCCGAGGATTAGAAAAAAAGGACTTCGAGGTTACCGAGGATGGAGTGGTGCAGGAAATCATGACTTTCTACTCTGAGGCTTTCCCTGTCCACGTCGTCCTCCTGCTCGATGCCAGCCGGAGCACCCGCCTGATCCAGGATCAGATTCACCGAGCCGCGCTTAAGTTCGTAGAGAGCCTTGGCCCAGATGATCGTGTAGCGGTCATGGCCTTCCATAGGCAGCCCAACCAGGTGTGCAACTGGACCAACAACGTGGCTCAAATAGAAGCGGGTTTGAAGTCAGTGCAAGTGAGCGGCGCGACGGCGTTGTACGACGCTTTGTGGGCAGCCTACGACCTCCTGGAGCCTATTGAAGGGAGGAAGGCCATCGTTGTTCTGACCGACGGGGCGGATACCGGGAGCAAGATTTCGCGCGAGCAGTTGCTGTGGCGAGCCGAAAATTCCCCGGCGATGGTGTATGTAATCTCGAAGCTCGACCAATACTGGGGAGAGGCCATCGCCGCTCGACGACTGTACCTGGGGCGTGCGGAGATGATTCCCGAGCAACTGACAGACGAGTACATCGCCGGGAACAAGCAGTTTCTATATGCCATATCAGGGAACTCAGGCGGGAGATTGTTGGATACCGCGACTTATCCGGACCTCGGCGAGATCTATAAGCTCATTGCCGACGAGCTCAGGTATCAGTATTACATGTCCTACGTGCCGAAGAATATGCGCCGCGATGGCAGCTGGCGCGAACTGAACGTGAAAGTAAACCAGCCCGGTGTACTAGTCTCGACCAAGCCCGGGTATCGCGCTCCCCGGTCCCGGTGAAATGAATTCATTACCGATGGTCACGCTTTCTTTGATTTTGTTGCTGTTCCTTTCGGCACCCGTAGCCTATTTGATGCTGTTGGCGCTGGCCTCTGCGCGTCCGCCGAAAAGTAACAGAACCGAGCGCAGGGAACCGAAGAGTCGTTTCATCATCGCCATACCGGCGCACGACGAAGAGAATGTCATTGGCGCCACGGTTAGAAGGCTACGTTCGCTTGACTATCCGGAGAACCTCTACTCAATTCATGTAGTTGCCGATTACTGTTCGGATCGGACCGCTGAGGTTGCGCGCCAGGCAGAGGCCGTCGTTCATGAGCGAAATGAGGGGCCGAGAACTGGCAAAGGCGCTGCCCTTTCCTGGCTTTTCCGCAAGGTACTGGCCGAATTTCCAGCAGACGGTGTGGTTGTGTTTGATGCGGACACGCGGGTCGATTCTCAGTTTCTGCGAGAAATGGATGCCCGGCTTTCGCAGGGTGACCGCGCCATTCAAGGGCAACACATTATCAGCAACCCACACATGGGATGGTTTCCGGCGCTCACCTGGGCTATGTTCCTGGTCGACAACCGCTTTCAGAACCTTGGCCGGTCAAATCTCGGTTGGTCCGCCAAGAACATGGGCGATTCCATCTGTTTTCGTGCGGATGTCCTTCGGGAGTTGGGCTGGGGGGAAGGTTTGACCGAGGACTACCAGTTCCGGCAAAAGCTGCTCCTCCACGGCATCCGAATTGTCTACGAGCCGGCTGCAAAAGGCTATGGAGAGGCTCCCCTGACCTGGTTACAGGCTCGAGCCCAGCGAGCCCGATGGCTAAGAGGCACGCGGGATGCCAGCCGGCAGCTGGCCAAGAGCTTGATTGTCGAGGCCATCAAGCGGGGGGACTGGGCCTTGTTTGATGGCGCCTTGCAAGCCAATCTGCCCTCGTATTCGACCCTCACGATAGTCAGCTTGGCGATCCTGGTTATTCATCTTGTCGTGCAGTTTTTTGTCCCGGTCTTCCCCTGGTCGTTGTTGGCCGGCTGGGCCGCGATTGTAGCACTACTTTTCTTCTATCCGCTGGTTGGACTGTTATTTGAAAACGCTCCGCTGAAAGCCTATTTTGCCATTCTGACCGGGCCAATCTTTATCGTCTGGCGAACATGGTTAGCGATGAATGCTCGGTTCGGCAAAAGCCCCGTCACCTGGATTCGTACTGCTCATGGAGGCCAGAATTGAAGCCATTGGAGATTCTCATCGTTTTCGGCACTCGTCCCGAAGCCATAAAGCTTGCACCGGTTCTGAAACAGCTCCGTCGCTACCCAAATGAGATCAAGGTCAGGGCCTGCGCTACCGGCCAGCATCGGGAAATGCTGGATCAAGTGATGGACTTATTTGAGATTGCTCCGGACTTTGATTTAGGCCTGATGCGCCCCAATCAGACACCGAACCAGGTTGCCTCGTTGATCCTGGCTGAGTTGGATCGGTTGTTTTCGGAGAAGCCATTCGACTGGATGCTGGTCCAAGGGGACACGACCACCGTCATGGCGGCTTCCATCGCAGCACATCATCACCGAATCAAGGTTGGCCATGTGGAAGCTGGATTGCGGACTTACGATCGGTCGAACCCCTTTCCCGAGGAAATGAATCGCGTAGTCACCGATCATGTCAGCGACTTGCATTTCGCTCCGACCAGCACTGCCCGCGATAACCTGTTGCGGGAGGGAATTAAGCCCGAGCGCGTTTTTGTCACAGGCAACACCGTTATAGACGCGCTCGAATGGGTGGCTGAAAAACCTGTTCCGGCCTCCCTGACGAGACTTTTCGCCCGTTTGAACTCGACGAAACCCTTGCTGTTGGTGACCGCGCATCGACGCGAAAGCCAGGGGAAGCCGCTTCGGAATATCTGTAATGCCTTGCGGGCTTTGGCCAGGCGGGATAACCTTCAGATCGTGTTCCCGGTTCATCGGAATCCGAATGTCTGGGAGCCGGTTCACCGGGAATTGAAAGACGTCAAAGGGATAACCTTGCTGCCGCCGGTAGATTACCTGTCCCTCGTCCACCTCATGAAGCGCAGCCGCCTGATCCTTACGGATTCGGGCGGTATTCAGGAGGAGGCTCCGAGTTTGGGAGTTCCGGTGCTCGTCCTGCGTGAGAGCACCGAGCGGCCCGAAGCGGTCGCCGCTGGAGCAGCAAGGCTCGTCGGCACGGACCCGCTGAGGATCGTCAACGAGGCTGAAAGAGTGCTGAACGATCCTGTCACGCGTTCAAAGATGAGTCGTGCGATCAATCCGTATGGAGACGGAAAAGCGGCCGAACGTATCGTGAAAATCCTGCTCCACGGGCGCTGCGAAGAGTTCGTGTGCGAAGATCTGGTTGCAGTCTGACCACTATTGGCCTTCTAGGCGTCACCTCCGGGAGCTCCCTGGAGCTCTTCTGGTCCTGGGAGTCCTCCCGGTCCTATCAACGCTCGGACCTTCCGCCTCTATCCCTGCCTCTATAACGCTCACCAAATTGGAGATATAGAAGAGATCTCCCCGCCATACCGCCGGGACGTCGAGGTACAGCTCAAGGTCTTGCTGGCTCTCCTTTAGCAGGAGCGCCTTGGCATTAAAAAGAGACCAGTAGTTGTAATAGAGCGACGTCGATCCCTCCTCAAGCTGCGAACTCCGGCGCGGACCTAGTCGGTCCACTTCATCCATGCCCGCCACAAACCAGTACGGAGCGGTGTAGCTGTCGTACTCGTTTATGGAGTCACGAATCTGGGACAACTGGGCGGGAGTCAGCCGCGATCGAAGCTGGTCAGCTACCTCGGGGACCAGGTAAAGGAACCCACCGGCCTCTGTCTGGCGCAATTCCGAGCTCTTTGTGGTAGTCAGGATGCCAATAAGGTCGTTGTAAGCGTTTTCGCGCCAGGCTTTAACGTCCTCCGAAAGGGGAACGCCGGCAAGTGACTGTAATTTGAGAAAGCCCTCATATCCAGCCAGATACATGTTCAAGAGATGAGGACGACGGTTGATTGGATCATCGGCAGTCACGATTTCCCTCGGATACGGCGATACCCGGGAACTTACTTTCTCCAGTATTGATTTGGCCGCGCCGAACTCCCCGGCGTACCGAGCACAGGCGTAAATGTTAAAAGGATTAAAAGAAAAGCCAGGCCACTTGTCGTAGACCCCCGGGTCCAGTCTCTGACCGGAAGCGTTGCCGATAGCCCCGCTTGCATAGTAGAGGAAAGTCTCTTCAGGAATATCGAAGGCCTCTCTTGGCGCGCCGTTTCGCCATCCGCAATGGGTGAAGAGATATGGTGGACAGTCATTCCATTCTTTCTGAATGTAGGCTCTTAAAGTCGTTCGTGTTTGCGAGGAAACATGCGGCAGAGCTCGGAGCAGGACGTAGACGGTCAATGCCGGATTGCTCCAATAGTCATCCCAGGCGCCAGGAATATCAACGCCTTGATGGCGCCACAGTTTCTCATGTGAGTTGTGGTAAGCAGGCCTCAGATGTCCCGCGCTCGTCATTTTCTGAATTTCCGTTTCCAGACGTTTCTGAAGTGGAAGCACGGTATGGAGTTCGGCAGCCTGAGTCTGTATAACGAAGAGAAACAAAAGAGCAAATAAGATTCGCATTTTCAGTTCCTCGGGATACGCCTTCTGATATTGCCTCGACTATTTCCTCGGCGCCTTGGCCGCGAGGACAGTGTTTCGATGGTTCCAGAATCCTCGCTGAAACATATAACCGAACCTGCGGAGTGAAAGCAGATCCGGTCTCGGATAGGAACAATCGGGTTCACGTTGCCATGAGTGGCGCTACTATTCGGAGTGTTCGAATAATCATCCCCATACTTACGCAGGTCCCATCCCTCATCGAATTCGGGAAATATGCCGCTTCGTCCGCTCCAGAGCCCGGTTTCAGCTCCCGAGAACAGATCCACGTAAGAGGCTCTCTGCGCACCTTTATGGTTGTAGAAGACCTTGTTCCCGATGATGGAAATTGCCCCGTTCTCATCGGCTGCGTCGTGGGCGAGGCCGGAGTCCTTGATCTTCGAGGTCCCTACCTGCCAGGCCGAGACCCTGCCTCGTAACCAACTGCCCCCATACTCCCAGGCGTTTATGTTGTAGATGTATCCTTCCGGACCAATTGCCGGCGGGTAACTATTACCGCTGGAGTTTCCCACCCAAACGACCGGCGCCAGCATTTCCTCCCGCCCGGTTGCGCTGTTCACCACAAAAAAGGTTCTCCGGCCGGGATGACTGGCAAAGTAGTCCAGTATCCTCTGCGCGTCTAACCAGCCATCAGCGTCCTCGAGTTTTCCCCCCTCTCTCCCATCCGGAAACATTTCCTTGGCAGCGAGTGACGACAAGTGTCCCCGAAAGTAGTTTTGAGATCCCGGAAAAAAGACATGATTAGCTGTTGCGACGGGCCAGAAGGAATAAAAGCCGTTGCCGGGGAATTTTCCATCGCTTTCGCGCAGGCTGTGTGACTTCCAGACCAAGGCCCCGGTTAAAGCATTGAGGGCGTACCCGTACCCGTCATTCGACGCGAAATAGATCGTCTTGAGGTTGGGGCTTGCGGCAGCCGAGAAGCTGATTTTTCCCCCGGTCTTGAAAGACCACTCAAGGCTCCCGTCGTTCGTCTTGAAAGCATAGAAATAACCGTCGCGGCATCCTGCATAGACGAGGTCGTTGATGACCAGGGGATTGGTGTCGAACCCGGCGCCGGCCCGTGCTGTCTGCCACACCTTTGACCCGGTTTCGATGTCGACGGCGTGAATTGTTTTGTCGAACGAACCAAAATAGGCGATGCCACCGGCGACGGTCGGAGCATTTCCAGCCGGCATCCGCGTGGCGTAGAACCAGACACGTTCGCCATTGTCTGCCCTCAACGCGTATAGGCCCTCCGAAGTCGCGACCAGGATCAGGTCTTCGAGCGGAGTTCGGCCGGCGACCGTGACAAGCGAGACTTTTGAGGGAATGAAGCCTTTTAGATCGGCATCGATGTTGAAATTCCTGAACCAGAGTGGCCTGGTCGGTCGCTCGAGGTTCCCCTCACTGGCTCGGGAGCTTCGCTGCGGGTCATGGCCAGGCATCGGCCACTGGAGGACTCCATTGGCCGATAGGCTGGAACTACTTGGGGCGGCGTTCACGTTCGAGAATATCCGAACGAGAGCCAATACAGTCAGAACGAGGAATAAACAAGCTCGCTTTTTCATGGAGTTGAACTTGGAAGTCGTCTTCAAGCTCGCCGCAATCGCAACTCGAAATCACTGGAAAGTTAGGAGATTCCTGGCGCGCTTATAAATCGGCGTGCTTAACGAATGAACCACTCTTTGCTGCCATCTGCCCAACCGTTGTTTCTTGTTGAGACTCCGCGACGAAATCTTTTTCGCGTATTCAGGTCGATACTCGAGTTCGAGAAAATCGTAAAGCAGGGGAAGCAGCCGCTCTTTGCCTATCACCAGATCGTCGTAGTCAATGATCGCAAAAGCGGAAGGTTCAAGCCTCTGATGTAATTCAAAGAGTTGAAGGGTTTTTCCGTTATATCCCCAGCAAGCGCGACGCAACGGGCTTAAACCGAACAGCCGGTGGCGCAACTTGTCGAGGCCGGACATTGCCTGGATGCCACAGGCGTAGAAAAGCCTGTCGGGAGTGTGCGCCCCCCAGTTGTAGAGCATAGAGTGGATGACTGAGGCGGGATTTCTCAGAACCCAAATCATCTTGTAGCGGCCGGCATGTTCGAAATACTCGGAATACTTTTCGTTGACAAAAGTTGTCTGAAAGCAATGGCGGCCCGAGCTCTTATGTTCAACCCAACCGGCGAGGATGAGCGCCGCATCCAGTTCGTTGTCGGCGCCGAACCGGTAATCGACCATGCCGGCGCTTTCGATCAGTATCTGTGCGAGCATGGTTGTGCCGGAACGTTGACAACCGGTTACCAGTATGGAATCGCGGAAATCGCCAAGTCTTTGGAGAAGCTTCACGTCCGGAGATCGGGTGACCGCCCGGAAGTCATCCCAATTGGATGGTATTGCCAAAGCGGTTACATTAGCTGACATCAATCTTTTCCTTCTCCTGTCCGAAATGGTTCACGGTGGTTGAAACAGCCGGAATGTGTCTTTTTTCAATGCAAGCTTCGCGGTAAATGCACTCCAAATCATCTACGATTGAACCCCAGTCGTGGTTCTCTTCAACGTAGCGCCTGCCCGCCTCTCCCTGCGCTCGACGCAGTTTTTCGTTTTTCAGAAGGGCAAGGGTCGTTCGTGCAAACTCCTCCGGACCGTCGGCAACAGCCAAGTGAAGTCCGGGCTTGGCTGACAGCGCCCCCACAGCTGTAGGGGAGGCGATCACGGGGGTGGCACACGCCATTGCTTCCAGGACTTTGTTTTGGATCCCGGCGCCGTATTGTATTGGGGCCACGGCAATCGTCGCGCGTTGAAGAAATGGGCGAATGTCCCTGACTGTTCCAGTGACTTCCACACGATCGCTGGCAAGCTCCAGAATGGTACGTGAAGGATCCTTTCCGGTAACCCACAGTCTCACGTCTGGACGCTGGGCCCAAATCCGGGGCAGGACTTCTTTGACGAAGTTGACGACGGCAGCCACATTCGCGTGGTAGCTCATCTTTCCAGAAATGACGAGGGTGGCTTTTTCCCGCTCTTCATTCGCCGCTGTGAAGTAGTCAAGATCAACTCCGTTCGGCAGAACTCTGACTCTCTCCTGCAGTGGCGAAGGAGGATCGCTAGTATCATCATCGGCCGCAAGCTCGAGCAATTGCTTCCGATCCAGTGCGGAAGTGACCAGCACCCGGCTGAACTGTTTCACCAACATCGCTTCGAACCGGCGTGTTCTCCCTAATTCCAGCTTCGCGATTGTTCGCGACGTCCAGCGGGCGCTCCCCTGTGCGGCTTGCTCGAAAAGCCCGGAGATGCAATCCACGCTGTCCCAGACAACCGGTGTGGTCTTTCCGTGCCGGCTCAGCAGTTCCTGCAAGAGAAGCGCATACCGGGCCCCTCGCAGGTGCTCGACATGGACCACGTCATAGTCCTGCGTCGCGATCAGATCGCCGAGCAGTTCTGACATCACGGGCGTCCAGCTGTAAGCGGCCTGGAGCGGGTCCTTTCCTGGCAGGCTTTTCAGGCAATTCCAGAGCGATCGGTATTTGGTCAGTTGCTGCAGAACGGGGCGACGTCGGTTTCCTATTAGCTCCCTAAAGTCCTCCAACTCGGATGGATCACTCCACAAAGTGGCCACCGTGAGGTCGTGGCCCGAGGCCAGCAAAGCCTTAATGAGGTTGTAAGGCCGAGTTCGAATTCGGGTGGGTGTGTAAGGAACAAGAAAGAAAATCTTCACGAATCAGAATCCCAAGTGACGTCGTGTTTTTCAATTAGTTAACGATTCCTTTCAGCCGCGACCGGCGGCCAGAGCGGGGCTGACAACGCCTGTGTCCGTCCAGGTCGCGGTTCACAGATAGCCGAGGCTTCTGAGCCTTTCGTTCAAAGCCTCCTCGTTCTCTCCGGTGTCCTGACTCCTCGGTTGAACCTTTTGGCTATGCGACTGTTTGGGCAACTGCCCGATGGCTAAGAGCGGAATATCACGATAGGAAGGCTTGCTGATTCCCGCCAAGCCAGACGAGCAGAAGACAACTCCGGGAACACAATCGGGAGCGATACAGTGATCCGCGCCCCAATGGCCCCGGTTTGGTTCAATGCTCTCGCTTTGCCATTGCCCCAGGCCCGTTTCAGCAGAAGCTCGATATCCAGGTGAATAGCCCAGAACAAGATCCGGACCGTAGGCCGCATAAGGACCCTCAAAAACCTGGCTCTGGGTCCAGACCTGGGAGACAACCGGTCGGCCGTCCGGTCCCTTCCACTCTTTCAGCTCCCGGACAATCTCAGCCAGCAGCACTTCCTTTTCTGATCCAGAAACAATCCCGTTCCTCTCGCGCCCGCGCATGTTAAGGTACAGACTGTTCAGTCCTACCGCGTAAGCCTTGGACCTTCCCCAATCGATCTGCTTAAGGCTGCGGTTGGATTGCGGTCGATCCGGCGTTAGATAGTTTTTCTCAATCAGCCAGCTGTTCAGATGAACCTTGAAAGTGAAATCCACGAACCCGTGATCCGACAACACGATCATCCGGGCTTTCGGACCTTCTCGTCTTTGTAGCGCTGCTTCAACTTCCCCGACCAGGCCGTCGAGCTTGATATACCAATGTTCGAGGATATCGGGCCGGTCCCGCCAGAACATGTGCTGAATCCGGTCCAGGCAGTCAAATACCGCGCCGATTACGCCTTCTTTGAAGTGGGCGAGCTGATGGAGAAGGATTTTTCGACGATAGGAAAAGATCCCCTCGCACAAATCAAGAAAATTCTCGTCTGTTATGCAGTTGTCCTCGAGGCCTGTGGTGTCCTGGGGCCAGCCGAGAGTCAAGAACGGACCGCAGGACTTCCACATTTCCCTGACAAAGCCCCGAGGTGCCCCGTACGGCCATGGCGACCGAAGAGGATGAATTTGAAGCGGCAGGAAGTAAAGTTTCAGGAACGGCTTCACCTGCGTGAGGATGACGCGGGTCAGTACCGGAATCGTCAGGAAACGGGCAACCTTGAAAGGGATTTCGAGAATCGCGGTCCAGCGCCCTTCCTCGAGTTCTGTAGCGATCTCCCCGATTCTTAGGCGAGCTGTCTTGTCACCTGTCATTTCCAATTCAAGAGCTACTTCACTTTCGACCTCTCCGTGGCGGGTTCGCCGACTTGGACCGGGTAAGCTCGACTGAAACCTTCCGTGACCGACCTGGCGCAGCTCTATAACAGGGGTCTTTTGCCCGGGTTTCGAATCGATCTCGCTGGCAAAAAGCACGCCAACTCCCAGTCGTCCCTTGATGTCTGGGGTTCCCAGTCCGGGCAGGCTTTGAACGCCGGATCCGGCCCTGGCAGGAAACGTGGCCGGCCACCACAGACTGGTTGCAGAATAACCCTGGCGCACCGCCTCGTCCCAGATGGTGGCGGCTTGAAAAGGAGGTGTGAAGTCCACTCCTCCCAGCCAGCGGCGGCGAGTCGGTAACAGCGATAGGGTTGGGGTGTAACTGGAAGGGTCGCGATGAACGAAGTCGAAAATACCGTGGCGGCCAGGATTTAATCCTGTGGCAATACTGGTCCACGAGACCTCGCTTTGTGCTGGGTTTGCGACTTCAAGGGGAGAGTATTTCCCCAACTCTGCATACCGGTTCAAATTGGGAAGTCGTCCCTGCGCAGCCAGTCGCTGAAACAACCTGGGATCGAAGGCATCAAAACCCAGCAACAAAGTCCGCATTCGCTATCGTCCTTCCTGGTCTGCCGCAAAACGGTCTCGGCTAAAAAGCCCTTTTACGAACCTTCTGGTCCTCCCGACAGCCCGGCGGATGTGCGAGGCAAAGAAAAATACGACTCCCGACACGGCCGCGAATCCAAAGCCGAGGATCTGGAAGAGCATTCCCCCTGTGTTGGGGTCCACATAGGCGAAAACCGGGCTCCAACTGCTGATCGCCAAAATCAACACAAAAGCGCCCAGCATCGTGGTTCGCTTTCTAATCATGGTTTTAGTTCCTCAGGAGATATGGGAAGCTGCCTCGAACGGGCATTCCCCGTTTTAGAGATTGTAGCCCCGCAGTCTCCCTATTTTCGCATCGTTGGTTTTGAGATTCGCGTCAATCCGTGAGAATCAGAACAAACGGCGGCAGGAAAGTTAAGGGTTTGGGGATGGTTGTGTAAGAAATTGCGATTACGTTCGGGTGAGGCGCGTCACAGACAGCCTGCGACTCCTTAGATAAAACCCCTGTCAACAGGGGGTTTGAATTGGCAGTAAGAGATTTTCGAGTTTGCCTGTTTGTGATCGTCGTATCATTAATTTCGAACTGGTTATTTCCCGCGAGTGTTTCTCTTGCTTGGAACCCAAATCCAGAAAAGGACATAGCCGGATACTGGATTTACAGAAGCACAACTTCCGGCAAAGGATATTCTCGCGTTAATCTCAACCCGGTCACTACGACATCGTTTGTCGATACCAGTGTTGCTCCGGGTTTGACTTACTACTACGCAGTGACGGCAGTGAGTACCAGCGGGGAGGAGAGCCCGAAATCCAACGAAGTCCAGGCAACGGTGCCGCCTAGCTCGAGCGGCGGCGCCAACCGTCCCCCGTCAGCCGATTCGGGAGGGAACCAGACAGTCTGGTCCGGAGCGACGGTGGTTCTGGCCGGTACGGCCACCGATCCTGACGGAGACGCACTGACCTATCTCTGGAGGCAGGTCGGGGGATCGTCGATTCCTCTGACGGGCGCTAACACGCCCACGGCCAGCTTCACAGCGCCGGTGGTGAGCAAAGAGCTGAAGTTGGTGTTTGATTTTATTGTGAGCGATGGCCGTGGGGGAACGGACCACGACCGGATGGCGGTCTACGTCAAGCCGGCTTCGGGTTCGACCAACAAACCGCCAACAGCCAACGCCGGTCCGGATTTGACGACAACGCCCGGGGCGAAGGTGACTCTGTCGGGGTCGGGTTCGGACCCGGACGGAGACACGCTCAGCTACTCCTGGACACAGGTGAGCGGAACTGGGGTGGCGCTCAGTGGGAGCGGGGCGACGGCAACTTTCACTGCCCCTGCTGTCAGTGTCGACACCAGCCTGGTGTTCCGGCTGACGGTGACCGACGGCAAGGGAGGCAGCGCCAGCGACGATGTCAAGGTACTGGTGGATGTCCAGGATTCCGGGGTGAACCACCCGCCGGTAGCAGTTCCGGGTCCGAATCAGACGGTGGTGCCGGGAGCGAAGGTGACGCTTTCGGGCGAAGCGAGCTACGACCCGGACGGGGATCCGATCAGTTACGTTCTATGGAAACAGGTCAGCGGTCCGACGGTGAGTCTGAGTTCAAAGAACAGCCTGGTGACGAGCTTTGTGGCGCCGCAGGTGAGTCGGGATACGGAACTGATCCTGCGTCTGGGGATCAAGGACAGCCATGGGGCCGGTGATGACGCGCGGGTGTCGGTGTTGATCGATGTGCCGGAAGCGCTGATGGCCAGTGCCGGAGCGGATCAGCATGTGCTGACAGGGACGACGGTGATTCTGAACGGGTCACGACGGGATCCGGACGATGGGGAAGCGGTGAGCTTCCAGTGGGAACAGATCTCCGGTCCGGCGGTCAGTCTTGAGGGGGCGGATACGCCGACTCCTCGTTTCCGGGCGCCGAGGGAGTCGGGGAGCGCCGAATACGGTTTTCGGCTTCGGATCAGTGACGGTCGAGGGCGGCAGGCGGAGGATGAGTGCCGCGTGAAGGTGGCCCGAGCAGGGGACCTGGTCCTGCCGGCAACGGTGAAGGGAAGCGATCGATCGTTGGAAGACAGCTTTGTGGGATTGGCGTTTTTGAATGCCTCTGAGGAGTCGAACCGGGTCGAGCTGAGCGGGGTGAACGAGCAGAGTGGCGGGGCGGTGCTGTCGCGGCTGGAATTTGGACCGCGCTCGCAGGAGGCGTTTTTGACGGAGAGCTTGAGCGGGGTGGAAGCAACGTCGGCGATCCGGGCGCGTGACGAGCGCCAGAGCCTGCAGGGGTTTTTCCTGGTGGGAGATAGTCGGCCGAAGCGGTTGGACGGTATCGGGGGCCTGATGGCACCCGGCGAGACGCTTTACTTCACGCTGGCGGCCGGGGAGCGCCGCGCGAGGACGCAGCTGTTTGTGAGCAATTCGGGTGAGGAGGCGGCAAAAGTAGGGCTGGAGTTGGTGGAAGCGGGCGGACAGGTGGGAGCGAGGAAAGTGCTCGATCTGCCGGCGCGAGCATCCCGACTGCTGCGGCTGGGAGAACTGGCGGGATCGGTAGCTCCGGACCGGGAATACTATCTGCGGGTGGACTCGAACGTGGCTGTCGCGGGATTCGTGCTGGCAGTGGGGGAGGAGGACGTTTGGACGGCGGCCGGCCAGCAGGGGATTCCTGCAGCGCGGTTATGGCTGCCTCATTTTGTGGTGGGACCGCAGGGTGAAGAGACCGAACTGCGGCTGATCAATGTGGAAGACACGGCGGGAGTGGAGGCCCGTGTGGAGATCTACGACGACGAAGGGAAGCTGCTGGGGACGCGATTTGTGGAGATCCCAGCGGGAGGTCTGTCGGTGACGCGCTTGTCGGAGTGGATCACGGCGGTGCCGGCGAAGGAAGGCTTACTGAGCGGGCATGCGCGTGTGGAAGTGTTCAGCGAGGGCGGGAAGGTGCTGGGCACGGCCACTTTCACGAGCACGGGTGGGCGAGCACGGTCGACCTTGCCTTTGTGGCGGGAGCCGCGAAGCGAGACGGTGTACCTGCAGGTGGCGCAGTCGTCCCGGGAAGGGATATTCACGGGACTGGCGCTACTGAATCCAAACGACCAGGCGGTGACGGTGATCGTGGAGGCCTATGACCGGAGCGGTCGTGTGAGCGGTCGGAAGGAAGTGGAGATCGCGGCAGGGAAGCGACTGGTGGATCTGCTTGACGGGCCGCAGCTGTTCGGGGCGGGCTTTGAGCAGATCCAGGGTCATCTGCGGGTGATCGCCCGCCGGCCGGTGGTCAGCTTCGTGATGTTCGGTGACGGC
>Ga0116188_1000470_pt1 | contig 40769 bp, 40 predicted proteins | sample AD_JPNTR2_MetaG_FD_89807 | JGI IMG/M metagenome (GOLD analysis project Ga0116188, IMG submission 89807) | Active sludge microbial communities of municipal wastewater-treating anaerobic digesters from Japan - AD_JPNTR2_MetaG | ecosystem: Engineered > Bioreactor > Anaerobic > Digestate | place...
ACCGATCCTATCCCCAGGGCCCTGGCCGCCGTCAGGATGTTCATCGTCGCCGCGGCGCAATCCTGGGGCCAGAAATCCGGCGTCTGTATCCCGGTGGTACGTCCGCAAACAGCTATCGCCACGGGGGCCTTGTGGAGCATCTTGGAGTAGGGGTGGAACAGCGTGATCGCCTGGAGGATCTCTCTGTCGTCGATGATCACGAACTCCCAGGGCCGCTGGTCATGGGCGCTCGGAGCGCTCATCGCGGCGCGCAGGATCACCTCGAGGGACCCCTCTTCAACGGCCCTGCCGGTGTATTTCCTGATGCTCCTCCTGGAAAAGATGACTTCAAGAGCCCCGTCACCCATGGCGTACCTCCCCGGTTCCTTTCATGGTATTGTTGTCATGAGGCAGGTGAAGGCCGTGTGAATCCTTTTCAAGGCCGTGGCCTCGGCCATATTGTGGGTGGGGAAACTCCTCCGGGGCCTTTTCGCCTCGGGCAGGGCGCCCCTGCCCTGACTGAAGAGGGGCCCTCCCAGGGCCCCTCTCATCATCTTTCCTGGGGGGTCATGTCGGAATCGGGCCAGAGTTCCGGCTCGATCCGGGGGTTGGCGGGGTCCACGATGGAGATGCCCACCAGGTGCGAACGCTTCGACCGGTAGAGGGCCGTGTCGGCATTGACTAGTACGGCCTGCTGGGTTATCCCCGGGATGATCTTTGTCACACCCACGGAGACGCCCCCGAATTCGGGGATCACGTTCTCGACGGCCTTTATCACCCTCCTGGCCACCGTCTCGGCCAGGGAAAGGTCTTCACTGTCCAGCACCACCACGAACTGGTTCCCGCTGAAGCGTGAGACGACGTCGCCGGACCTGATCGACTCCGAAATGGCCTCGGCCGATCTCTTGAGGTAAGCGTCCCCTACCATGTGGCCGTGGGCCTGGTACACGTTCTGGTAGTCGTCGAGGTCTATGAAGAGGAGGGCCTTTTCCGTCTCGTTCTCTATCAGCACCCGTAGGAGGTTGTCGCAGTACCTCCTGTTGTAGACCCCCGTGAGATCGTCCCTGAGCGCCCTGTCCTCGGCGTCCCTTTTGGCGGCGATGAGGGATGAGACGTGGTCCAGGTTCATCCGGAGGATGTCCAGGAAGAAGTAGGCGAAGAGCAGGGAGAAGGAGTAGGTCACTATAACGTAGGCCATGGTCTCGTCCAGTTCCCTCGTGCGGAGGATGGGGTAGTAGAAGCAAAGGGCGTTGTAAAGAAGGACCAGGAAAAAGGCGAAACCTCTGGGTTTGATAAAGTAAGGGGCTACCAGGACGGAGAAGAAGAGGGTCATGACGTGGCGCAGGAGCAGTATGCTCACGGGGATGCCCAGCATGGTGAAAAGGAGCGGCGTGGAGGAGATGAGGAGCAGTCCGGCTATGGCCGACAACCCCAGCAAGGAGCGTTTCCTCCAGTTGTTCAAAAAAGCCGTGCCGAAGGCGCAGGCAAAAAAGGCCAGCGCCAAAAACCCGTCGACCAGCCCCGCGGGGTGGTATTCGAAGAGCTTGTCGGTGATGAACAACGTCGCGTACCAGCCCGAAAGCACGAAGCACGTCGCTATCTTCCGCCTGCGATGCTGCTTGCTGAATTCCGCTGCCGCCTTGCCCATTTCTGACTGGTCCATCGGGACCTCCTGTTTAGAATGACATTCGCCGACCCTGTTATAAGGATACTATCTCACCGGGATTTAGGGAAGGTGTGACAGGACCCTGCGAAGGGCCTGGCGCCGGTCCTTGACCTCCCCCAGGGCTATAGCCCCGTCGAGGTCGGCGAGGATCGCGCCGATCCGCGGCCCCCTCTCGATGCCGGTGAGGGCCGTCACTTCCCCGCCGGTGACCCTCCGCCCAAAAGCCTGGAGGCGAAGCAAGTACATCGCTGATTCCATCCCTCCCCCGGCACGAGCCTCCACGGCCGAAGGGTCGTTTCCCGGCCCGTCAATATACCCGAACAGGTGGAGTTTCCCAAGCCAGGGCGCCCCATGGGACCTGAATAGGGCGGCCCAGTCGCCGGCGGTTCCGCCCCGGAAGGCTAGGGAGCGGTACTTCAGGAGGTTTCCCGTCTCCCGGGCCAGCCCTTTCGGCCAGCCCCAGGCGGGGACCATGGCGCCGACGCCGGGGCCTGAGTCGGCGAGCATGCAAGCCGCCCTTACAGCCCGGTCGCCCGTAAGGGAGCACGCCCTGCGCACCCGCTCCAGCGTTGAGGCCTTCCGGCCGTTGGGGATATCATCCCAGAAGGGAAGGACCGAAGCGGCGATGCCCTGCCGCTCGAGGCTCTCCAGGAAGGTGGGCAGGTCCCCGTCAAGGGCCTTCAGGGTTTCCCTGCCGACGCGGGACGGCGGCAGGGAGGCGACCCGAGGGGCGAACGCCGGGCAGGCCTCGCTGGAAGCGGGGTCGACTCTGAAGCTGGGCAGTTCGGCGGCGAACCGGGCGAGCCTCACGGCCCTCAGGGGATCGGAAGACAGCCTCTCACGGGGGTCGCCGGTGAAGCGCAGCAGCCCTTTCGCCAGGTCGGCCCTTCCTCCCCAAGGGTCCACGATCATTCCGTCGACGGTAACCGCCATGGCGTTGATGGTGAGGTCCCTCCGCCCCAGGTCCTCCTCCATGCCGCCTCCCTGGAAGGAGGAGATGTCCACCCGGTGTCCGCCGGAGCGAGTGATGACCGTGGCGGCCGGGGGACGCCCCACGACGGGTGCTCCGGGCCACAGTTCCAGTACCTGGTCCAGTGGGGCCGAAGTAGCCAGGTCGGCCTCCGTCGATCCCCGGCCGAGCAGGAGGCCGCGGACAGCTCCGCCCACCACGACGGCCTCATGACCTCTTTCGACGAGCCTCGACGCGGAACGAAGGGCGGCCAGGATCGCTTCCTGCAGGGGTCTCACCACCTTTCCCGCATTGTATCACTTCGCAGCGGCACCGACCTCGCTCCGAGGATACGCCCAGGGGCCGTGCCTTGCCGAGTCCTTCCCTGGTAGGAATTTTTCGGTATACTTGTGGCCCGGGAGGGGCGGAAATGACGCCGAGGTAGGGGTCAGGGGGGAGCGGAAAGCATGTTTGCGGTATGGGTGCTCATGGCGGCTCTTTATTTGCTATCGTGGTTCGTGAACCGGGGGAAAACCCTGGAGGCCGTCCGGCTGGCCTGGTCCCTTTTCAAGGAAGTCCTCCCCATGTTCGTGATCGTCCTGGTGTTCACGTCCCTCAGTCTCGGGCTCATCAGCGAAGAGGTGCTCCTGGGACTCCTGGTCGGCCGGGGGCTCCTCGTCGGGAGCGTCACCGGCGCGGTGGCCGGTTCCATCGCCGCCATACCCGGTTCCGTGGCCTTCCCCCTGTCAGCCGTCCTCCTCGGTAAAGGCGTGCCCTACACGGTTATAGCGGCCTTCACCACGACCCTCATGATGGTCGGCGTTGTGACCTTCCCCCTGGAGAGGGAGTACCTCGGCTTCAGGGTGGCCCTGGTCAGGAACCTCGCCGGGCTGGTGATGGCCCTCGTCGTTTCCGTGGCCATCGGATGTTTCTTTGGAGAGTTGCCATGAACGGAAAGAGGCTGTTATTGCCTTTTTGGGTCGTTCTGTTCCTGGCCTTCGCCGCCTTTGTAGCGCTCTCGGCGCTGCTTCATTTTGAGCCCGGCACCAAGTGCGCCGTCGACTTCCTGGCCTTCGCCCGGACGATGGCGGGCCTCCTGCCGCCGACCTTTCTGCTGGTGGGCCTGTTCTACGCATGGGTGAAACGGGAGACCGTGGAAAAACACATGGGGAGCGAGTCGGGCGTCCAGGGTTACTTCTGGGCTGTCGTGCTGGCGGGGACCATTGTGGGCGGTCTTTTCGTCGCCCTGCCGCTCTGCCTGGTCCTCCAGAAGAAGGGGGCCTCCATGAAGGTGATCCTGACCTTCCTCAACGCCTCGATGGTCTGCAGGATCCCCATGTCGGTCTTCGAAGCGTCTTTCCTGGGTGTAGGTTTTACCATCGTCCGCTTCGCCGTCTCGATACCGCTCCTTGTACTTATAGCCTGGGCCATGTCTTCCTGGCTGGGCGAGGATTTCAGGATCGCCGAACCCTAGTCGTCCCTGTTCGTCCCCCCGCCCCAGTAAATATCCGGCGGTAGTTCCGGTTTAAGCTCGCGGTCGAAGAGAGACTCCACCATGCTCTCCGGAGAGACCCCCTCGTAGAGGATGCGGTGCACCGCCTCGGTGAGGGGCAGTTCGAGACCGATCTTACGGGCGTTCCTCACCAGGGCGTCCACGGTATAGGCGCCCTCGGCCACCTGGCCCAGGGAGTCCAGGGCCTCCGTCAGGGCCATCCCGCCGCCTACCGCGAGGCCCAGCCTGAAGTTGCGCGAGAGACCGCTGAAGCAGGTCACCATCAGGTCGCCCACCCCGGCCAGCCCAGCCAGCGTCAGGGGGTGAGCGCCCAGTTTAGCGCCCAGCCTCATCACCTCCGCCAGGCCCCTGCACACCAGCGCTGCCAGGGCGTTGTGGCCCATCTCCCTGGAGGCTGCTATCCCAGCGGCGATGGCGATGACATTCTTGACGGCCCCTCCTGTCTCCACGCCGATGACGTCGCCGCTGGTGTATACCCGGAATAGTTTTCCCGAGAAGATCCCCTGCCAAAGCTCCGCCTCGCCGGGGATGGAGGAGGCGGCCACCACGGCGGCCGGTTTGCCCTCGGCGACCTCTTCGGCGTGGCTCGGGCCCGAGAGGACGGAGTACCTGGACCCGGGAAGGGCTTCGGCGACGACCTGGCTGATCCTGTCGCCCGTCGCGATCTCTATCCCCTTCGCCAGGTTGCACACCCTCACGTCCCGGGGCCAATGGCCGGCCGCCCTCGAAAGGAACTCCCTGACCGACTGGGTGGGCACGGCGATGACGTGGTAATGGGAGGAGACCGCGGCCTCTTCGAGGTCGGCCGTGACCGAGAGGGCGGGGCTGAGGTCGGTGCCCTTGAGGTAATCGGGGTTTCTCCCCGTGGCGTTCATGGCCCGCGCCTGTTCAGGCCTCCTGCACCAGAGGGTCGCCTGGTGTCCCCCCCGGGCCAGGAGGTCGGCGGCGGCGGTGCCCCAGCTTCCTGCTCCGTAGACGGTGATCTTGATCATGGCGCCTCCTTCCGGGCTCAGCCGGGGAGAACCGACTCTTCCCGCTCGAACCAGCAGTAGTTGTGTCCCGGTCGGGTAATGCCCGCCAGCCCGAAGGGAAAGTCGCTGGCGAAGACGATGTCCCGTCCCGCCTGGAACTTGAGCAGTTGCCGGTCGCCCTTCTTAGCGAAAGGCCGGCCGTCGTAAAGGCCGACGAAGTTCGAGTTGAAACAGGAAAGGGCCCGCGGGAAAGGTAAATCCATGTCCACGATCATCCTCGCGATGAACTCGCTGTCGGTCCTGTCGCCGGTGACTCGGCCCAGGGCGGCCATGGCGCTTTCGCTGCCGTTCGCCGCGAGGACCAGGTGATGACGACCCTCGATGACGAAGGGGTGGCAGTTCTCATCGCTCACGGACCCGACGCTGGCCTCCCTTGCGTGGAAGACGGCCCATTCGTAGTCGCGCCCCTCAAGTACTGCCGCGGCGCGCTCGGGTTGCAGGTCGACGCCCTTTTCGTAATGGAGGACCGATCCGTCCCCGTAAAGAACGACGCCGCATCCGTGGCCGCCGTGCCGGAGGTCGAGGCCCTTGAGGAAGGAGGCCAGGGTGTTGCAGTTGGGAAATTCCGAAAGCCTTTTGACGAGCCGGGATATGCCCGACCTGTTCGCCAGCAGCATCCTGCACATGTTCCTTCGCCCCCCTGCAGGGGCCTACGCCGCCCCTGAGGGCCATAATATACCAGCGGGACCGACAAATGAAGCGCCCGGTCCTCGTCGGAGGGTCCGATAGTGTATATTCCGGGTAAGCCCCTGCTGAAAACCTTGACGCTGGGAGGTGTACACAATGGTGCCTTCGGGCAACCTGTTTTCCGTACCGGAGGCGCTCCCCGACGAGGAGGTCTTCGAGGACCTCCTGGCGGGCCCTTCGGTGAGGATAGAGAGGATCCTTTCGTCGGGGCAGGCGACGCCGCCCGGCGCCTGGCTGGACCAGGATGACGACGAGTGGGTGGCGCTTTTACAGGGCGAGGCCACCCTGGAGTACGAAGACGCCTCCAGGGTGAGCCTCGGCGCCGGCGACTGGGTTTTCATTCCGGCCCACACCAAGCACCGGGTCGCGTCGACCTCGTCGGACCCGGTCTGCCTATGGTTGGCCGTCCACGGGAGACTGAGCTAGGAATCCGTCACCTCGAGCCGAGGACGATGCTCTCCGGCGACCGGTCGCCCAGGGTCTCCGCCTTGTCGCCCCGCTGGAGGGGGATCCCCCGGATGATGGAGCAGACGCTGTACTGGGGCTTGACCTCCACCACGCTGAGGATGGAAAGGTAGATCTTCTCGGCGTCGAGCACCGTGCCGTCCATGGCGGTTATCAGGGCGCCCTCCCTGTAGGCGGCGAGGAAGGTCCCGGGCGTCAGCCCCGAGTTGGCGCTCCCGCCGTCCACCAGGATCTGGGAACCCTCGGCCTGGATGACGTTGAACTCCACGGACCTCGCCGGGGCCGACGCCGCGAGCTCCCTGAACTTATCCACCAGTTTCACCACGGCCTTATGGGTCGCGCCAGCCAGGACCCCTCCCGTCTTGCCTCCGCCGAAGGCGGCGCCGCTGTAGGCGACACCGCCCAGCGTCTGGTTCGAGGCCCCCTGCTCGCGGGCCACCATCCGGATCTCCCCGGTCTGGGCGTCAATGGCCCTGGTGTCGATGGTCACGTAGGCCGTGTGGGAACCCACCGCCACGCCGCCGGGAAGGCCCGGGAGGGGCACCACCCCGCCGGCCGCTTCGTGGCGGTACTCGGTGATGGATCCGGTGATGAGGTACTCGACCCCCAGCAGTTTGCCCACCTTGGCGGCGGTGGCCGGGTCGATCGAGCCCGACAGCACCAGGCTGTGCTCGAGAAGGATCGAGTCGATCCTGGACCTCTCGATTACGGTGAAGAGGTTGGTGTTGAAGAGTTCCGTGACGAGCATGTCCGTTATGGCCCGCGCGGGAGCCCCCGACGAGGCGGCATCCTGGAATTCTATGACGGCGACGCGTGGCTTGGCCTCGGAGGCCGTGGAGCCGGCAGAGAGAGCAAGCATGGTCAAGATCATGACAAGAACGAAAAGCCTCAACCCTTTCACCCCAACCACCTCTTTCAAGCGTATTTCTGATATTCTACCCTTTCATCCTGTCGATGAACAGACGCCGCCGTCCTGGGGCGATACGCCGTCGCCTCCCAGTTTTTTCACCCTGTACAGGGCGAGGTCCGCCCTTTTCACGAGGGAATCGATGTCGTCGCCATCCTGGTAGGTCGCCACGCCGATGCTGCAGGTGACGGGGCCGAACCCCCCGTGGTCGAGGCCGAGGAGCAGCCCTCTCAGCTTACGGGCCAGGGCGAGGGCCCGCTCCCCGTCCACCGGGGTGGAAAGGACGAACTCATCCCCTCCCCAGCGGGCCGCCGTGTCCGAGGAGCGGATGTTCTCACGGATCACCAGGGCTATCTCGCGCAGGGCCCTGTCTCCGGCCTGGTGCCCCCTGGTGTCGTTCAGGGCCTTGAAGTTGTCGAGGTCGATCATGGCCAGCGACAGGGGCGACCGGTACCTCGATGACCGGTCTATCTCCTTCTTCAGGGCCTCGTCGAAGTACTTGCGGTTGAAAAGGCCCGTAGCGCCGTCCGTGGTGGCGGCGACATAGAGTTCCCGGTTGACCCTCTTCAGTTCCTCCTCGGCCTTCAGGCGGTCGGTTATATCCCTGCAGAGCCCCTGTTTGAAAAGGACCTCGCCGTCGCAGTCCTTGATGTAGCGGGAGAAGTCCTCCACCGAGATGATCTGCCCGTCCTTTCTCTTGAGCCTGTACTTTTCCACGGTGTCGATGAATCCATCGCCGCGGTTTTTGTTTTCAATAATCTCCCTTTCACCTTCGCTGACGTAGACGTCGGTGGGGATGAAGAGGCTTCTGAGTTCCTCGAGGCTTTCGTAACCGAGCATGCGGATGAAGGAGGGGTTCGCGTCGAGGAAATACCCTTCCGGCGTAGACGTGTAGAACCCGACGGGCATGGAGTCGAAGAGTTCCCGGTACTTGGCCTCGCTTTCCTCCAAAGCCTTCTCGGCGGCCTTACGGGCGGTGATGTCCCGGTAGATGCCGTAGGCGAACTTCCTGCCGTCCAAGAGACAGACCGGGACGCCCAGGCAGGAGACCTGGATCAGCGAACCGTCCTTCCTCACGCGGGTCGTCTCGACCGCGATGGGCCGCCCGCCGGCCGTAGCCGCTGAAAAGCTCCTGGCCTCTTCCAGGTACACCGTTTCCCCGGCGACGAGGTCGTCGATATTCCGGCCCGCGACCTCTTCCGGGGCATACCCGAACATTTCGCAAAAGGCCGGGTTGGCTTTCAGCACCGTCAGTTCGTGATCGCAGAAGGCTATACCCTCCATGGAGTACCCGAAGAGGGCGTTCAGCGATTCCCGCTCGAAAGCCACGGCCTCCTCGGTCCTCCTGCGCTCCGTCACGTCCCTCCCGATGGACTGGATCTCGACCAGTTCCCCCCGTTGGTCGAAGATGCCACGGTCGATCCACTCCTGCCAGCGGATATCCCCGTCGGACATGAGAGTCCTTTCCACCCCCGCCAGGACGGGGTTCTCCGGCGTGAGAGCCATGAGCCGCTCCCTGAAAGACGGCATATCGCCGGGGTGGATATGATCCTTGAAACTCTTCCCGACGATGTCCTCGCACCTGATCCCGTGGTACTCGCAGTAGGTCCTGTTGACGAAGGTGGTGACCAGGTCCGGGGTGAACCTCAGGATGAGCTCCGGCACGGAGTCCAGGATCTCCCTGAAACTCCCCTCCTCCGTTCCACTCCGCTTTTCACGTTCCTCCCCGGCGTTGCCTCCGCAGGCCGGGGGAATGACGCCTTTCCCAGGCAAGGACATTACCTCCAAAAGTAATTCATCGGCCGATAATTATATCCCCCTTTTTCAAAGGGGACAACGGTCCGCAGCGGCAAAGGCCCCGTGATCTCCCTTCTGTTATAGTTTATCCAGGGCCTTTGTCACATCGACAGGCGAGGATAAACGACCGAAGGGAGAGACCATTTTGAAGAAGACCATCGCGGCTGTCAGGGCAATGGAGATCCTGGATTCCAGGGGCAACCCGACCGTCCGCACCTGGTGCAGACTCGACGGCGGCATCGAGGTTTCCGCCTCGGTACCCTCCGGGGCGTCCACGGGTGAGAGGGAGGCGATAGAACTCCGCGACGGCGACATGGCGAGGTACGGCGGCAAGGGCGTCCTGCGGGCGGTGGAGAACGTCAACGCCATCATCGCGCCCCGCCTCGTGGGGATGGACCCGACGCGCCAGGAGGAGATCGACCGCCTGATGATCGAACTGGACGGCACTGCGAACAAGGGCGCCCTGGGCGCCAACGCCATCCTCGGTGTATCCATGGCCGTGGCGAAGGCGGCCTCCCGGGCCAGGGACCTCCCCCTTTACGCCTACCTGGGCGGCCCGGGGGCGTCGAGGCTGCCCGTCCCCATGATGAATATCCTCAATGGCGGCAAGCACGCCGACAACAGCGTGGACCTCCAGGAGTTCATGGTCATGCCCGTGGGGGCCCCCACCTTCGCCGAGGCCCTGCGCTACGGTGCGGAGACCTTCCACGCCCTGAAAAAGATCCTCTCGTCGAGGGGTTATGCCACGGCCGTGGGCGACGAAGGCGGCTTCGCGCCCGACCTGGAGAGCAACGACGAAGCCTGCCGGGTCATCGTCGAGGCCATCGAGGCCGCGGGATACACCCCCGGCCGGGACATCGCCCTGGCGCTGGACCCGGCGGCCAGCTCCTTCTTCGAGGACGGCGCCTACCACCTGGCGCGGTCGGGACAGGGCAGGAAGACCAGCGGCGAAATGACGGCCCTTTACGGGGAGTGGGTCGAGAAGTACCACGTGGTCTCCATAGAGGACGGGCTCGATGAGAACGACTGGGAGGGTTTCCAGGCCCAGACGGCCGAACTGGGCGGCCGGGCCCAGATCGTAGGGGACGACCTCTTCGTTACCAACGCCAGGTTCGTCGAGCGGGGTATCCGGGAAGGGTCGGCCAACGCCGTCCTCATAAAACTTAACCAGATCGGCACCGTCACGGAGACCGTGGAGACGATAAAAATGTGCAGGGAGGCCGGGTGGGGTTATGTCATATCCCACCGGAGCGGAGAGACGGAGGACACCTTCATAGCCGACCTGGCCGTGGCCATGGGGGGCGGCCAGATCAAGACGGGTTCCGCCTGTCGGAGCGAACGGGTCGCCAAGTACAACAGGCTCCTGGAGATAGAGGACCAGCTGGGTGGCAGGGCGGTCTTCAGGAACCCCTTCGAGGGGCGTTGAAGGAAGGAGTTCACTTCGCCGGGGCCTCCGGCGCGTGCTTTGTGAGGGCGTGAAAGAGGGGGGCCATCTTCGCCTCGGGGAAGTCGACCAGGGCCCTGCCCGTCGAAGCCCTCAAGAAATTGTCCACCCACCAGAACACGTTCTGCCTGCGGATGCCCGCCCTGAGGCGGCGCATGCGGCTCTTTCTCTTTTCCAGGGGCATCTGGACCGCCTCGTGGATGGCCTCCGCCATGCCTTGGATGTCGTAGGAGTTCACCAGGATGGCGCTCCGGTGCATCTGGGCGGCGGCGCCGGCGAACTCGCTCAGTATGAGCACACCGTTGTCGTCCACCTGGCACGCGCAGTATTCCTTGGCCACCAGGTTCATGCCGTCCTTCAGGGGTGTCACCAGGGCGATATCGGCGAGCCTGTAGTAGGCCGCCAGCTCTTCTCTGGAGACCGACTTGTGCATGTAATGGATCGGGATCCACCCCGGCGTGGAGAACTCCCCGTTGACGGAGCTGACCAGCTTCTCGATCTCATCCCTCAGCTCCTGGTAGGCGGGGACATCCTCCCGGCTGGGGACGACGATCTGGATCAGGGCGATCTTCCCCCTCAGTTCGGGGAAGGACCGGCAAGCCTCGCCGAAGGCCCTTATCCTCTGGGGTATACCCTTGGTGTAGTCCAGGCGGTCGACGCCGATGGCGATATTCTCCCAGGGGACCTGGCTCTTCAGTTCCCTCAGCATCCTGTTCACCTTGGCCGACTTGGCCGTGTCCCTGAAGGACCTGTAGTCGATGCTTATGGGCATGGCCGCCACCCTGACGCGGCGCTCCCCGGCGGTGACGGTGGCCACCGGCCCACGGCCCGTCACCCTGGAGTCCGGCAGGAGGGCCTTGAGGCAGTCGGTGAAGTTCCTCCTGTCGCGCATGGTCTGGAAACCCACGAAGTCGTACTCGAGGAAATCCTTAAGGAACTCCTCACGCCAGGGGAGTTTCAGGAAGATGTCCGGGGGCGGGAAGGGGATGTGGAGGAAAAAGACGCAGTTCCTCCGAACCCCCGATGATCTCAGCATATTCGCTACGGGGACCATCTGGTAGTCATGGACCCAGACGTAATCCTCGGGTCTTGTGTGCTTCTTTATGGCCTTGGCGAAATCGCCGTTCACTTTCCTGTAGGACTTCCAGTACTCCGGCTCGAAACGGCACCGCGTCTGGAGGTCGTGGAAGAGGGGCCAGATGACCTCGTTGGAGAACCCGTGGTAGAAGGAGTCCACATCCTCCCGGGAAAGCCGCACGGGGTAAACCCTGTAACCGGCCTGCCTCGAGGCGGGGCCGAGGATCTCCCGGAGGGTCTTCAGGTCCAGCACCTCCGTCGTCCCGGCCCAGCCTATCCATATACCACCCCTGTCGCGGAGGACCGGCGTCAGCGCCGAGACGAGACCTCCCGAGGAGTGGGTGACTTTCCACCTGCCCGGGTGTCCTTCAATCTTCACCGGGAGCCGGTTCGAAACGATGACCAGCCTACCCTTGCCGCCCATGGGCCGCCCCGCCGGTTACCGGCGCCTCCCGGCCCAGGGCCGGGTTCTCCTGTCCCAGAGCGGTTCTCGGAGGGTGTAGTTCGCCTCGAAGGAATTGAAGAGGTCCAGGTAGTCCTCGAGGTAGCGGGACATCAGGAACTTCTCCTTGACCGTGGCGCGGGCCTTCTCGCCGATCCGGTCGCGCAGGGCCGGATCCTTCAGGAGCATCACTATCCTCTCGGCGGCCTCCTCGACGGTATCGACCAGGAAACCGTTCTCGCCGTCGGTTATCTGGTGCCTTATCCCCCCCACGTTGCCACCGATGACCGCTTTGCCCTTCCACATGGCCTCCGTTACAGTCAGGCCGAAGCCCTCCCGTATCGATTTCTGTATCACCACCGCCGCCTTGCGCTGAAGGGCGTTCACCAGGGCCGTGTCCTCGACGGTGAGCATTATAATGCCCTCTTCCTGCTTTTCCTTCAGTTCGTTGAAGATCTCCACGCCTTCAGGATCGTCGGTGGCTATGTTGCCCAACAGGACGAGGTTGCAGTCGACCTCCTTGCGGGCTATTTTGAAGGCCTCGATCACGCCCCCCGGGTCCTTCCAGCGGTCGAACCGGGAAACCTGGACCACCAGGGGCTTGTCGGTGGGTATACCGTACCTTTCAAGCCTCTCCTGGATCTCCTCCTCCGAGAAGTCCCGGTTCTTGATGCTGAAGGGGTCGATGGCGGGCTTGATGAAGACCAGGGGTGTCCTCGTGTCCTGCCTGTACTCGGGTATGCTGAACACGGCCGCGTCGTAGCGGTTGACGTAGTTCCTGATATAGGGCCAAAGTTTCCTGTTGGGGTTCGAAAGGTCCACGTGGCAGACCCAGACCCAGGGTCCTTTCTTGTGGTAATGGCGGATCATCGGGAGGGGTTGCGGGTCGTGGATCACGACGATATCGTGGTCGAGGTGGTTCCTCAGGACGTTCTCGAAGACCACGTGCTCGTATATCCGGAACTTTTTCCAGCTGAGGTTGATCTCATCGCCCTGGAGGGCGTTGTGCATCTTCTTCGTGACGGTGAAGAAGTCGGGGGAACCCTGGATGACCCTCCAGCCCATCTGGACGCCGGCCAAGTTGGCCAGGAGGGTCATGGAACCGAGCAGTTCGGCCACGCCCCCGCCGTAAAAAGTGGAGTTGATGTGGACGATCCTGCGGCCCGACATTTTCGAGGCCTTTGAGAGGATCCTCTCGACGGCCTCACCCCCGATGAAGGGTTCGTAGTGCTCGATCCTGGCGATGTACGGAAGCCCCATGGGGTCTCCCCCTTTTGAGGATTCGTCGCCGGCGGGGAGCGGAAACGATCCTTTCCTTTACGCCGGTGGCCGTTTTATCCCCGTTGTGTCCTATTATATAGGATAAAAAATCTAAATCGGATCTTCTCCTGTCCCACCCCAGGCATTTCGGGCGGGAAGGTCCCAAGGTCGTTAAAAGAAGGGATTGTCGTCTTGAGGCTGTTGGGTTTCGCCTGCGTTATGCTCGCCGCTCTTTTCTTCGGTTCCCTCGGCCCCGCCGAGAGGGTGGCCTTCCAGTACGGCGTCTCTCCTGCCGGGGTCTCCCTCGTCCGGGCCGCGGCGGGGGCCCTCGTGATGGGTTCCTTCGCGCTTTTCAAGGACCCGCGGGCCCTGGTCCCGGGCTTCTCCGACGGCTGGAAGTACGCCCTCTCGGGCCTCTTCGGCGTGGTCTTCGTTTACTACCTGTCGAACATTGCCTTCGTGACCATACCGGTGGGGCTGACGGTCATACTTTTCTACATAAACCCCGTATGGACGGCCCTGGGAGCCGCCGCACTGGGCAAGGAACCCTTCACCAGGATCCGCTTCGCGGCCCTGGCGGCCGGCCTCGCCGGCGTGTGGGTCGCCGTCGGCGGCGTCAGCGGAGCGAGCGTGGAGGACCTCGACATGGCGGGCGCGGCCTTTGCCGTAGCCTCGGGTGCGGGCTTTTCCTTCTTCATCCTCAACGGCCGTTACGGGACCGGGAGGGAAGAGCCTTTCAAGACCCTCGTGCAGATGTTCCTTTGGGGTTCGCTCATGATGGGGGTAATAGCCTTCTCCAGGGGCGAGGTCCCGGACCTGCGGGGTCTTCCCCTCCCCGCACTGCTGGCGCTGGCCCACCTCGCCCTTCTGCCCACTCTGGCATCCTATGTCCTGATATCCTTTGCTCTCAAGCATATCCCCGGGACGGCGGCGTCGATCACTTCCATGTCGGAGATCGTCTTCGCCGGCGTCATGGCCTGGGCTCTCCTCGACGAGCTCCCAACGGCGGGACAGGTCAAGGGGGCGCTGCTGATCGTGACGGCCGTGCTGCTCCTCGTCCTCGAAGGGAAACTGTCCTTAACAGGTGAGAGGGGAGGATAAGAGGAAGGGACCCCCGGGGGGGGTCCCTGGAATGATCCGTTGCGAAAAACCCCTGGAAGGCTCCGGCCTTAGAACAAGGTCTGCGAGAGGGCCCGGCCGTCGGTGAAGCGGACCACGACCCTGTAGCCCGAGGGGTTGGCGCTCAGCTTGCCGTTGTCGGCCAGCCAGAGGTGGAACTCGCTGCTCCCAGAGACCTTCCTAGTGAAGGAGCCGTCGTTCTTGTTCAACACCGGCCCCGTGGCGGTCTCGGTGACCGCTATATGCCACCTGCCGTTGCCGGGGATGGTGTCCCAGTCGCCACCCCGTCCGTCGAGGGATTCAACCGTCAGGGATTCGATGGTCCCGTCGAGGGACGCGAGCCTGAGCCTTACGTGGGCGTCGGGATTCGCGTCGAGGCCCTTGGTAATGTCCTCCGGTTCTCCCTTGCCCAGGATGTTCCTGGGTCCCTTGCCCATGTAAAAGGCCCTGACGCTGTCCGATTCCACGACTTCCACCTTACCCTTCGGGAGCGGGAGATGGGGCGACGGCCGTTCGATGATCCTTTCAAAGGTCCTCCCGTCGCTCAGGACCGCGATGACCCTGAACCTGTTGGCCGGTTCCGAAAGGGCCCCCGCGTCGTCAAGCCATAGGGAGAGGTCCTTCCTCCCCGACAGGGGGATCGAGACCGAACCGTTGGAGGCGTTGAGGATCTTGCCCCCCTGGTCGGTGACCACCACCAGGGGTTTCTTGTTGCCCGGGAGGGTGTCCCACTCGGCCACGGAACCTTCGATCCCCCGGACGATGAAGCTGATCACGGTCCCCTCGCCCGCCAGGGAGAGGGTGATCCTCCAGTCGGGGGTCCCGTTGGCGCCGACGGTCTCGCCCCGGTTTGCTATATCCGTCGTAGCGGGGGCGTAGAGCACCGCTGAAAGGATATCCTCCACGGGCGATCCCGCCTCGGGGGTCCCTGGGAGGGCCGTCTCGCTGAAGGTGGTCCCGTCCTCGAACCTGACGATGACCTCGAAGCGGGTCTTGCCGCCGGCCACCGCACCGTTATCGGCCACCCAGAGGTCCAGCACGGTGTCCCCGTCCACGGTGAAGCGCACGCTGCCGTCGGCACGGTTCTTGAGTTTGCCGTCCTGGAACACGGCTATCGCCCAGATCCCGTTGCCGGGGACCGTGTCCCAGACGGCGTTGGTTCCGTCCACGTTGCGTATCGTGACCTGGTCCACCACCGACAGGGTGGTGAAGCGGACCTGGAAGTGGGCGTCGTCGGTGCCGTCCTTGCCCAGGGTCTCCCTCTTGCCGGCCACGTCGCGGTCACCGATGCCGTAAAGGACCGCCTTCATGACCCCGGCTTCGGGCTCCGGCGACTTGGGGGTCCCGAAGATGTCGGGCATACCCTTGACCTCGATCTTGGCCGAAGCGGTGCTCCCGTCGATGAACCTGACGGTGACCTCGTATTCCCGGTTCTCGGAAAAGGCCGTCCCGTCGTCGGCGACGAAAAGGTTGAGGTTGGCGAACCCAAGGAAGGGCGTCACAGGCAGCCCCGACTCGGAGGAGATCGTCTTCCCCGAGGCGTCCCTGACGACCATGGCCCATCGGTCGCCTCCGCCGGCGGGGGACCACTCCCTCGCCCCGTCTAGGGCCTTCAAGGTCACATCGGTGATGGCGCCGATGCCCTTGAGGGAAAGAGCGAAATGGGCGTCGGCTTTACCGTCCTTTTCCAGGGATCTTTCAAGCCCAAGGACATCCTCCTGGGCAGCCCTGAAGGCGAAGGAAGTCACCTCACCCATGGCTCCCCAGGCGACTCCCGAAGCGACGACCGTCAAGGCCAGCAAAGCAGCCGTGAATGCTATGCTTCTGTTCAGCTTTTTCATACTCCGTCCCTCCCCGTTCTTCTGCGGCCCAAAGTCAACCTGAAAACATTATAGCATTGCCCCCCCGGGCCGGGCGGGTTTTCAAGGCTCCAGGGCCTTCATCACCTCGACCATGAAGGCTGGGAGGTCCGACGGCCTCCTGCTGGTTATGATCCTGTCGGAGACCACCACCTCGGCGTCAACCCATTCGGCTCCCGCCAGGACCATGTCATCCTTGAGGCTGGGATAGCTCGTCACCCTCTTCCCGGAGAGTATCCCGCAGGAGACCAGCAGGCTCCCGGCGTGGCAGATACCCGCCGCGAAACCGCCCGACTCGTAGGTCCCCCTGACAAGGCTCACGATCTCAGCGGACATCCTGAGCCGGTCCGGCGCCCACCCGCCGGGTATCACGACGCCGGCCGGCCATTGGCCCGCGACGCTCCCCGCGTCGTAGGCGGCTTCCACCGTGGTGCCGTACTTCCCCCGGTAGACCTTGGGGGCCGCCGGGGCGACGATGATGGGCTCATACCCAGCCTCCCGCAGCCTGTAGAAGGGATACCAGAATTCTATGTCGTGGAATTCGTTCTCCACCAGCACAGCTATCCTTTCCGACATTTTCTCCGGCTCCTCTCGTGGGGATGGTTTTCGACCATCCCTGATGGCCCGAATTATACAGCCTTGTCTCAGTTAAGTGCTTAAATAGTTTTTAGGGTATTATTCTAAAGATACACCAAAAGAGCGAAAACTATGGAGGGGGCCTCCGAAAGGAGGGTCACGGCTAAAGGAAGGTCCCCATATAAAGGAGGGAAGATCCATTGAAGGTGACGAGTTTCAGGGAAGCGGCGCAGGTCACCACCCCCCACGGGGTCAAGGTCTGCAAGCTCTACGATACGCCCGACGCGCAGGTGATGCACATTACCCTGGAACCGGGGGAGTCGTTGAAAAAGCACATCACCCCCGTGGACGTGTTCTTTTACGTCCTCGAAGGCACCGGCGTCGTGGAGATCGGCGACGAGAAAAAAGCCGTGTCGAAGGACGCGCTTATAGAAAGCCCCAAGGACATACCCCACTGCTGGTACAATGAGAGCGGAGCCACCTTCAGGGTGCTGGTGGTGAAGACGCCGAGGCCCGTCGGCTCGACGAGACTGCTTTGAGGGCGGGGGCGCCGCCCCGCCGAATAGGAAAGGGGAGATGCGAATTGGTCTTCGAGATCAAGAAGGATGTTTTCTGGGTAGGGGTCAAGGACTGGGCCCTCAATTTTTTCCACGGCCATGAACTTTCGACCCATCGGGGGAGCACCTACAACGCCTACCTTGTCCGCGACAAAAAGATCGCCGTGGTGGACACGGTTTGGGATCCCTTCAAGGAGCAGTTCCTGGACAACGTCAAGTCCCTGGTCGATCCCTCGAGGATCGATTACGTGGTGGCCAACCACGCCGAGACCGACCACTCCGGTGCCCTGGGCGCCCTGATGGAACTGGCGCCCCAGGCCGAGGTGGTCGTGTCGCCCCGGGGCATGGACAGCATCCCGGGCCACTTCCACAAGGAGTGGAAGTTCCGTCAGGTCAAGACCGGGGACAAGATCCCCCTGGGCGAGACGGAGATGATCTTCGTCGAGGCGACCATGCTCCATTGGCCCGACAGCATGTTCACCTACCTGTCGGGAAGGGACCTCCTCATGCCCAACGACGCCTTTGGGCAGCACTACGCCTCGGCCTTCCCCTACAACGATCAGGTCGACCAGGATGAACTCTACCAGGAATGCCTCAAGTACTACGCCAACATCCTGACACCCTTCAGCCCGATGGTGCTCAAGAAGATCGACGAAGTGCTGGGCCTGGGGCTCAAGGTCGACATGATAGCCCCGAGCCACGGCGTTATCTGGCGGAAGGATCCGCTCCAGATAGTGAAAAAATACCAGGAATGGGCCAGGCAGGAGCCCGAGAGGAGCGCCGTCATCCTCTTCGACACCATGTGGAACTCCACCAGGGACATGGCCGGCGCCATAAGCGAGGGCCTGACGGAGAAGGGCGTCCCGTCGAAGGTGTTCCACATGGCCGTGGCCGACCGCAACGACGTGCTGGCCCAGGTCTTCCGCGCACGGGCGGTCGTCATCGGGTCCTCCTGCATCAACGGCGGCCTGCTGCCCACGATAACGCCCATCCTGGAGGACCTGAGGGGGCTCAAGTTCAAGAACAAGATCGGGGCGGCCTTCGGATCCTTCGGGTGGAGCGGTGAGAACGTGGCAAGGGTGGAGGGTCACCTGGAGGCGGCCGGCATACCCCTGGCCGCCAAGGGGCTCAACATCAAGTGGCGCCCCGACGTGGACGGCCTGGAGAAGGCCAGGGCGCTGGGAAGAGAAATAGCCGACAAGATGTAGTCATCCCCGCCGGGGCCCGTGGCAGGGCCCCGGCAATACCCCGGGAAGAGGGGCTTTTGGTGTAAAATAGCCCTGTCGGGGCCGGGGGCCTCGCCCCGGATGTCCCCCTTTCGCCTCGCGGCGGCGGTCCTATCCGCCGCTTTTTGCTGTCACCGATTCAGGAGGAGTTGGAGCCTTTTATGGAAAAGAAGTCAGGAGAACTCCCTTTCGGGAAAGTGATACCCCTCCCCATCGAGGAGGAGATCAAGCACAGTTACCTCGACTACGCCATGAGCGTGATCGTGGGGCGTGCCCTCCCCGACGCCAGGGACGGCCTCAAGCCGGTCCAGCGGAGGGTCCTTTACTCGATGCTCGAACTGGGGCTCAGGCATAACCAGCCCTACAAGAAATCCGCCAGGGTCGTAGGGGAGACCATGGGCAAGTACCACCCCCACGGCGATTCGGCCATTTACGACACGATGACGCGGATGGCCCAGGACTTTTCGATGAGGAAGACCCTCGTCGACGGCCAGGGGAACTTCGGCTCCCTCGACGGCGATCCCCCGGCGGCGATGCGCTACACCGAGGCCAGGCTTTCCGCCCTGGGCGAACAGATGCTGGCCGACATCGAGGAGGACACCGTCGACTGGGGGCCCAACTTCGACGACTCCCTGAAGGAACCCCTGACGCTGCCGGCGAGGGTCCCGAACCTCCTGGTCAATGGCAGCACGGGCATAGCCGTCGGCATGGCCACCAACATGCCTCCCCACAACCTGGGTGAGGTCGTGGACGCCCTCTGCCTGCTCCTGGACGACCCCTCCGCTGGGCTGGAGGACATCCTCGCCGTCCTTCCCGGGCCGGACTTCCCGACGGGGGGCGTGATCCTGGGCAGGCAGGGCATCCTGGACGCCTTCCGCACCGGCCGGGGAAAACTGGTGATCCGGGGCGAGGCCCATGTCGAGGAGGGGCGCAAGGGCAAGGACTTCATCGTGATCACGGAGATCCCCTACATGGTCAACAAGACGACCCTCCTGGAATCCATAGCGAAGGGGGTCCAGGCCAAGGTCATCGACGGCATAACGGACCTCAGGGACGAGTCCGACTGGCGGGGGATCAGGGTCGTCCTGGAACTGGTTAGAGACGCCACCCCTGAGGTTGTGCTCAGGCAGTTATTTCGCAGGACCCCGCTCCAGACGACCTTCGGTGTGATAAACCTGGCTCTCGTGGACGGCCGCCCCGTGGAGATGTCCATGCCCGCCATGCTGGGACTCTTCTTGGACTACCGCCGGGAGGTCATCCGCCGGAGGACCGTCTTCCGCCTCCAGAGGGCTGAGGAGAGGGCCCACATCGTCGAGGGGCTGGTCAGGGCGATCGACATCATCGACGCCGTCATCGCCCTGATCAAGTCCTCGAAGGACCCCTCCGAGGCCAGGGCGGGTCTTATCGAAAAGCTGGGTTTCAGCGAAGCCCAGGCCCAGGCCATACTGGACATGAGGCTCCAGCGCCTCACTAACCTCGAGAAGGGCAAACTCGAGGAGGAGTTGGCCCAACTGATCGCCGACATCGAAAAATACAAGAGCATCCTGGGCAACCCGGCGACCCTCGACATGGTCGTCCGGGAGGAACTTCGGGAAGTCCGCCGTGATTTCGCCGACGACAGGCGGACGACCATCGTTGATGCCGTGGACGAGGTCTCCATCGAGGACCTCATCCCCGAGGAGGAGATCGTCGTGGTCCTCTCCAGGGACGGTTTCCTGAGGAGGATGCCCCTCGAGCAGTACCGGACCCAGGGACGCGGCGGCAAGGGCGTGAAGGGCGCCACCCCCAAGGTGGGGGACGAGTCGGCCATCATAACCGTATCCTCCACCCATAGGGACATTTTCCTTTTCACCAACAAGGGGAGGGTCTTCGCCCTGAAAGGACACGTCATCCCCGAACCCAGGACGGGCAAGGGGCGCCTCGCAAGCCAGTTCATCTCCCTCGAGAACGGCGAGTCCGTGGTGGCCATGAAGGACAGGCATCTCCAGGGCGCCTGCTTCGTGTTCTTCATCACCGCCAGGGGGGTGGCCAAGAGACTTCCCGCCGAGGAACTGGAGAACCTCACCCGGGCGGGAAGGAGGGTGCTCTCCCTGGACGACGGCGACGAGATATCAAGGGTACGCTTCACCAAAGGTGAGGACGAGATATTCATGGTCACCGCCAAGGGGCAGGCCCTGCGCGTCTTCGAGGGAGAGTTCAGGCCCCTGGGCCGCCAGGCCAGGGGGGTGCGGGGAATACGCCTTATGGCGGGTGACCGGGTGGTGGGTTGTGATATCGTCAAGCCCGGCCACCAGGTTCTGCTGGTGAGTGAACTGGGCGTCGGAAAAAGAACCGCCTTCGACGAATTCACGGCCCACCACAGGGGCACCGGGGGGTGCCGGGCCATGAGGATCTCCTCGAAGACGGGCCTCCTCGTGGGGGCCTGGGGGCTCATGGACGAGGACCAGATCATCGTCATGACAAACCGGGGCCGGGTTATCCGCATGGACGTGGACGAAGTCTCCACCCTGGGGAGGACCGCCACGGGCTACAGGGTGGTGAAGGTCGCCGAAGGTGACATGGTGGCCGATATAAGCGTCATCCGGTCCGGTGAGGGGGAGGAGGAATAAGGACCCATGCTCGCTCCCGAGGGTAGAAGGCCGGTCCTGCTCTTCGCCGCGGCGGCGGTCCTCGCGGCCCTGACCCTGGGCGCCCTTGCGACGTGCCTCCTCGGAGCGGCGGCGGCTTTTCTCGCCTGGTTCTTCAGGGATCCCGAACGGACCGCCCCTGGAGATGCCGAGGCCTGGGTGAGCCCCGCCGACGGCAGGGTGACGGAGATACGCACCTCGGAGCACTCCTTCATGGGTGAAAGCACCGTCGTGGGGGTCTTCATGTCGCCCCTCGATGTGCATGTGAACAGGATGCCCTTCGACGGCACCGTGGCTTTCATGGAGTACGTGCCGGGGAAGAAGCTGATGGCCTTCAACCCAAAGGCATCCCTAGAGAACGAGCGGTTCTACATGGGTTTCGAGACCCGCCACGGCCGGGGGATGACCGTCCAGGTCGCAGGGTTCCTGGCTAGGAGGATAACCTGTTCCAGGAAGAAGGGGGATGAGCTCTCTCGCGGGGAGCGGTTCGGCATGATAAAATTGGGCTCAAAAGTCGACCTGTACCTCCCGGAGGGTGTTTCACCGGCCGTGACCGCCGGGGCGAAGGTCAAGGCCGGGAAGACAGTGATAGGAGTGAGAAAATGATATGAGCCGAGAACGTAGAGGAAAGCCCGTACCGATGAAGACCCTGGTACCCAACATGATCACCTGCGGGAACATGCTCAGCGGCATGCTCTCGCTGGTCCTTGCCTTCCACGGTCATTTCGTACCGGCCTCGTGGCTGGTCTTCTTCGCCGTGTTCTTCGACTTCATGGACGGCAAGATGGCCAGGAAGCTGGGGGGCAGCAGCAGCTTCGGCATGGAACTGGACAGCCTTGCCGACGTGGTCAGCTTCGGCGTCGCCCCGGCCATGATCATCTACTCGGTCTACCTCAAGGGCTTCTTCGGCGTCACCGGGGCCCTCGTGGCGGCCTTTTTCGCCCTCTGCGGGGCGCTCAGGCTGGCGAGGTTCAACGTCCACCACGTGGACGGTTCCTTCCAGGGCCTGCCCATACCCGCCGGCGGCCATTTGCTGGTCTCCTTCGTGGTGGCGGGCATCCACCTTCCCCCGGTTCTCATGGCCCTCCTGGTCACAGCTACGGGGTTCCTGATGATCTCCAGCGTACCCTTCGGCAACCTGAAGGCCCTGAAGGCCGGCAGCCTCAACAAGCGCAAGGCCGTTTTCATGTGGGCCTCCGCCTTCATCCTGATCGCCGTCCTGAGGAACAAGGCCCCCCTCGCGGGGATGCTCATCTACATCATCAGCGGTTTCGCCGGCGTCGACTGGGGCAAGTGGCTCTCCCTGGAGGAGATGGCGGAAGAGGAGGACCTCGCCGAGGAGGACACCTAGATAGAATGACTTGCCTTGAACGGGGGTGAGGGTCCCGTGAATCACCTTGTGGGTTTCCTGGTCGTCGGCGCCATCGCGGGATGGCTGGCGGGAAAGGTATGGCAGGGGAGGGGCTTCGGCTTCTTCGGCAACCTGGGGATTGGGGTGATCGGCGCCTTCATCGGCGGGGTCATCTTCAGCTCCATAGGGATCTACCCCATGGGCTTCATCGGTTCCCTCGTGATGGCTTTCGCCGGGGCCGTCGTGCTGCTGTTCCTGGTGGGCCTCCTGAAAGGCAAGTGATCTCACCGCCGCCGAAAGGGGCGGGAAGCCGGGTTGACCCGGCCTCCCGCCCTTTTTTCATGCCCATTTTGAGAGCCTGGGCCAGATTATGTAGACGGCGGCGACCGAAAGGGCCAGGTTCGGCACCATGAAGGTGGCGTTGTAGACGGTGGAGTAGACCCAGACATTGCTCCCCTCCGGGGCATAGGCCGCGAAGAATATCGCTCCCGAGAGGACGTGGCATAAGAGGCGGGCCGAGGTCCCCAGCGTCAAACCCGCCCACAGGGGCTTCCTCCATAGGGCGGCCAGCGCCAGGACGGCGAAGGCCAGGGGATAATCCAGCAACGCCTGGACGGGATGGATGATGTAGCCGCCCAGCGCCAGCTGCAGGAGGCCCGCCACCGACCCCGCGCCGAGGCCGGCCTTCACGCCCCACCGGAGGGCGAATAGGAAAAGGGGGACGTTCTCGAGCGTTATGGACCCGCCCTGGGGCATCCTCCACAACCTCACATAGGACAGCGCCACCGCCAGGGCCGCCGTCATGGCGCCCTCCACCAGGATTCTCACCTTTTTGCTTTCCATCGCTTCCCTTGTCTCCCTTCGATAGGTTCTTTGAGAGGGAGCCTGACTTGGGGGACAAAAAAAGCCCCCCGGGTTCCGGGGGGCTTTCGGGCATCTTCCTTGGATCGTCCCGCAATATCCCTTCGCCGGCATTACCCGGATCAGGTTCCAGGGGTCGAGACCCGCGTCTCCTCTCAGTCGGACCGTTCCGACTCCCCCATTGCGCCTCCTTTATACGACGGCCGGCTCGACTTGTCAAACCCGCCGGCCGTCTTCCTTCCCGGTCGGGGTGATGTTATATTAAAAAGCAGCAAGGGGCGCGGGACACGCCCCTTTGAGAGGTGATCCTCCTGGTAATTTACTTTTGCCCCCGCTGCGGCCGTACCTTTAATGAGGCCTCGAGGCCCGTTGCTTGCGAGTGCGGGACCCCCCTCAAGAGCACCGTCGACTGGACCGACCTGGTGATCGACACCGGGGCCCGGGGTATGGCCCGGTATTCCAGCGCCTTGCCGCCGCTGGACCCCATCGTTTCCATGGGCGAGGGATGGACCCCCCTTTTGCCCTCCCGCTCCGGCGGTCCCTGTTACAAGCTGGAATACCTGTTCCCCACGGGTTCCTTCAAGGACCGGGGTTCGGTGCTGGTCATGACGGAGGCGAAAAACCAGGGGCGGGAGAGCATCGTCCAGGACTCCTCGGGGAACGCCGGGGCGTCCATAGCGGCCTACGCCGCCCGGTGCGGCATCAGGGCGACGGTGATCGTCCCGAGGGACACCTCCGAGGCCAAGAGGAGGCAGATCGAACTTTACGGGGCCGTCCTCGAGGTAGTCGACGGGGACCGAGGGGCGGCGGCCTCGCTGGCTTTTTCCCTCTCGGGGAGCACCTACTACGCCAGCCATGTCTGGAACCCCCTTTTCCTGGAGGGCACGAAAACGGTGGCCTTCGAAATATGGGAGCAGCTCGGCTTCAGGGCGCCCGATGTCGTGGTGGTCCCGGCCGGCAACGGTACGATGCTCCTGGGCGTCTTCAAGGGTTTCAGGGAACTCCTCCAGCGGGCCAGGGTCAGGCGCATGCCGAGGATCTACGCCGCCCAGGGCGCCCAATGCGCCCCCCTCTACGCCGAGTGGAACGGGACGGGGGAGAAGGTCTTCAGGGCTACCGTGGCCGAGGGTATCGCCATGGCGGCCCCGCCGCGTATGAGGGAGATGATCGACGCCCTCCGCGCCAGCAGGGGCGACGTCATCGCCGTCGACGACCAGGATATCCTGGCGGAACAGGAGCGCCTGGCCCTCGAAGAGGGGCTGCTGGTGGAGCCCACGGCGGCCGCGGCCCCTGCCGCCGAGAGGGCTCTCAGGGCGGCGGGCGTTATAACCGCCGAAGACACGGTGGTGGTCCCCCTGACCGGGAGCGGCCTGAAAGCGGCCCCCCAACGGCGCCCGAAGAAACAGGCCGCCTCGGAGGAGGAAAGGCCGCTCTTCGAAACCCGGGCGAAGGGGCTTGGAAACGTCCCCACCCGGAGGCGTACGTCGTCCCTCTCGTGAACCCCAGCCCCGGCCCCCGCTGCGTCGGATCGGCCGGCATGGGTGGGTTGTAATATTTTTGACCGCCCCATAAACCGCACCTCTGGAAGAGGGGATCTACCCGATGACAAAAGTCAGGGAGGTCGAGGCGTCCCTCATCACCGAGGCCGTCAGGGGACTTTTCTTCAAGGCCAACGTTTCCATCGGGCAGGACGTTTACAACGCCCTGGTCCACGCGAGGGACAAGCTGGAGGAGTCACCCCTGGGGAGGTCCGTGCTTGACCAGGTCCTGCGGAACCACGACCTCGCCAGGACCGGCCAGGCCCCCCTCTGCCAGGACACCGGCATCGCCGTCGTCTTCATCGACCTGGGCCAGGAGGTGTTCCTGGTGGGAGGTGACCTGGCCGAGGCGGTCGACTCCGGCGTGGAGGAAGCCTACCGGGAAGGGTTCTTCCGGAAGTCCATCGTCACGGACCCTCTCTTCGACCGCCGGAACACCGGCACGAACACCCCGGCGGTACTCCACACAAGGATCGTCCCCGGCGACAGGGTGGGGATCCTTGTCGCGCCAAGGGGCTTCGGCGGCGAGAACGTGAGCGCCCTCCGGGTACTGTCGCCCGGGCAGGGGCCCCGGGAGGTCCTTGAGTTCGTCCGGGACACCGTCCAAGCAGCGGGCCCCGAACCGTGCCCCCCCACCCTAGTGGGTGTCGGCATAGGCGGGACGGTGGAGGCTGCCGCCCTTATGGCCAAGAGGTCAACCCTCTACCCCGTGGGGAGAAGGAACCCCGACAGGCGATACGCGGAACTGGAACTGAGGACCCTGGAGGCTGTGAACGCCCTTGGCATAGGGCCGGCCGGGCTGGGCGGGACCGTAACCTGCCTGGACGTTCACATGGATTTCGCCCCCGCCCACGTCGCCGGGACGCCGGTGGCGGTCAACATCTGCTGCCACGCAGCCCGGCGCGCGGAAGTCACGTTGTAGGGAGGTACACCCGATGAGGCACGCCTCGAGACTGGTCGCCCCCATCGACGACGAAGCGGTGAGGCCCCTCCGTTCCGGTGACAGGGTTCTCATCAGCGGGGTCATCCTCACAGCCCGGAACGGGGCCCACCGGCGGATCGTCGAATGCATCCGGGAGAACAGGCCCCTTCCCTTCGACCTGGAGGGACAGGTCATTTTCTACCTGGAGTCCTCTCCGACGCCGCCCGGCAGGGTTTGCGGCCCGATCGGGCCGGACGTCGGCGGCAGGATGGATCCCTACACCCCCTTCCTGCTCGACCTCGGCCTCAAGGGGATGATAGGCAGGGGAAGGCGGTCGCCTGGGGTCATCGATTCCATCGTAAAGAACAGGGCCGTCTACTTCGGGGCCGTCGGCGGCGCCTCGGTCCTCCTGTCGGACTGCGTCACCAGGGTGGGGTCCGCGGCCTGGCCCGAGATGGGCCCCGAGGCGGTTTTAAGGATGAGAGTGGAGGATCTCCCCGTGGTGGTCCTGGTCGACGCCGGCGGGAACGATCTCTACCGGGACGGCCCCGCCCGTTACCGCGGCGGCTCTCTATCATGAAGGGGGGTCGGGCGGCGGCCCCTAGGAGCCCCGGGGAGGGCGCGCCGCGCACGGCCTGGTGCGGCGACGCCTGCCTCGTGGCCGAGTTCGGCGATGTCATCGACCCCCGGGTGAACTCCCTGGTCCGGGCGCTCGAGGCGAAACTTGCGGCCCTGGCGCCCCCATGGCTCGTGGAGATGGTCCCCACCTACCGGTCGCTGGCCGTCTTTGTCGATCCCTGGGAGGGACCCCGCGATGAGATCGAGGTCTTCGTGGACCGCCTTGCCCTATCGGCGGAAAGGGAGCCTCCCCCGACGGCGGAGACCCTTGCCGTTCCCGTCTGCTATGGCGGCGCCTGGGGCCCCGACCTGGACAGGGTCTCACGGCACGCGGGACTTGAACCGGCCGAGGTGGTCCGCCGCCACTCCGGCGGCCTCTACAGGGTCTTCATGATGGGGTTCACCCCGGGGTTCCCCTACCTGGGCGGCCTGGACCCCGCTCTCGAGACGCCGAGGCTCGAGAACCCGAGGGGCCTGGTGCCCGCCGGCAGCGTGGGGATAGCGGGCCGCCAGGCGGGCATTTACCCCATCGAAAGCCCCGGCGGGTGGAACATCATCGGTAGGACGCCCCTGGTCCTCTTCGACCCTGGCCGGGAGCCGCCCTTTCTCGTGGCTGCGGGAATGTGCCTGAAGTTCGTTCCTATCACGGTGGAGGAGTTCGAGGACATCACCCGCCTCGGAAGGGGCACAGCGCCATGAGCCTGGAGGTCCTGTCGCCGGGTTTGCTGACCACCGTCCAGGACCTGGGGAGGCGCGGGTTCCGGGCCTTCGGCATGCCCCTGTCCGGGGCGCTCGACCCCTTCTCCCTGGCGGCGGGGAACCTGGTCGTCGGCAACGGCCCGGGGGCAGCGGGGCTCGAGATGACCCTCGTCGGCCCGAGCCTAGCCTTCCGGTCCGAGAGGCTGATCTGCGTAACCGGCGGCGGCCTTTCACCGAGGGTCAACGGCAGGGCCATCCCGTGCTGGGAGGGTGTGCTTATCCGCGAGGGCGACGTCCTCTCCTTCGGCGGCGCGGAACCCTGGGGGGCCCGGTGCTGGTTATGCGTCGGCGGTGGAATCGATACGCCCCCCGTCATGGGGAGCCGGTCCACCTACCTGAGGGGAAAGCTGGGCGGGTATAAGGGCCGCCGCCTCGAAAGGGGAGACCTCCTCCCCCTGGGCGTCCCCGATATCCTATCGCTCCGGGGGGAGGGTTTCGCGGTCCCCGGGGAGATCCGCCCGGGTTTTGTCGATGACCCCGCGGTGAGGGTCATCCCCGGGCCGCAGGAGGGTCATTTTACCGGGGAGGGGATCGAGGTCTTTTACAACTCCACCTATTATATTGACCCGGGGTCCGACCGAATGGGCTACCGGCTCCAGGGCCCGGCCGTTCAACACCGGCTGGGGGCGGACATCATTTCCGACGCCGTCCCGTGGGGGGCGGTGCAGGTCCCTGGCAACGGCCTGCCCATCATCATGATGGCCGACGGGCAGACCACGGGCGGCTACCCAAAGATAGCCGCCGCCATAAGCGCCGACCTCGGCCTTCTCGCCGCCGCAGCCCCCGGGGACTCCCTTTCCTTCCGCCGATGCGGGCTCGGTGAAGCCGCCGCCGCCTCGCGGACCCTAAAGGAAAGCCTGGACGGGCTCAGAGTGCTCCTGGCGGGTTACCGGTCAAGGCCTAAAAGATCGTTTCCGAAGGCAGACCGCGGGGCCCTGCGGCTCCACTTCGATGGTGGATCCTTCGACATAACCTGGGAGATAATAGGACGGGAGGGTCGGTAATGGCCGTATCGGTGGACCTCAACAGCGACCTGGGCGAAGGTTTCGGCGCCTGGAGGATGGGCGACGACGCCCTTATCATGGATCATGTCACCTCTGTCAACATCGCCTGCGGTTTCCACGCCGGCGACCCGGAGATCATGATCGCCACCGTCGAGGAGGCGTTACAGAAGGGTATAGCCCTCGGGGCCCACCCCGGTTACCCCGACCTCGCCGGTTTCGGCAGGCGGGAGATGGGTTGCACCCCGGAGGAGATCTACTCTTTCTGCCTCTACCAGGTGGGGGCCCTGTCGGCCGTCGCCGGGTCCCGGGGTGGGAGATTGCGGCACGTGAAGGCCCACGGGGCCCTCTACAACAGGGGGGCCGGCGATGAAGCCGCGGCCCGGGCCATCGTCCGCGCCGCCGGAGACCTCGGACAGGAGCTCATCATCGTGGGCCCCCAGGGTTCATGCTTTGAAAAGGTATGCCTCGAGGAGGGCCTTCCTTTCGCGGCGGAGGCCTTTGCGGACCGGGCCTACACCCCGGAGGGGACCCTCGTCCCACGGTCGGTGCCGGGCTCCGTGATCGAAGACCCTCGGGAGGCGGCCTCGAGGGCCGTCAGATTGGTCCTCGAAGGCAAGGTCACCGCCCTGGGTGGGGAGGATATACCCCTGCGGACCGATACGATCTGCCTACACGGGGACACCCCCGGTTCGGCGGCGATGGCGGCCCTTGTCAGGTCCTCCCTGGAAGAGGCCGGCGTGCGGGTGATCCCCCTGGGTGCCTTCCTCAAGGGCGTCTCTTGAGGCGGTTTGGTCGTTTTACTCCCGTGGTGAATTGAATAGAATTGTCTCGCAATTCAATGAAATGGTTGCATCTTTTGAGATGATGGGGAATAATGTCAATACCTGCTTGAAGATTCACAAAGGGACCGGAAAATAAAGCATTGTTCCGTCAATTCGACCTTGAGGTCCCGCTCTTGCGAGGAAAGGGGCGTTTAAAAAAGTGAGCGGAAGCGAAGTCTGCGGAGATCTGCCGGAAGGTAGGAAGAAGTACGACCAGGCGGTTGCCAAGGGGCTTTCGAGGCACCCGGAGATGAAGGAGGTCTTCACCACCGGCGGCGGCATACCCCTGGAACGCCTTTACACCCCCATGGATATCGAAGACCTGGACTACTGCGAGGACCTGGGCTTTCCCGGGTCCTACCCCTACACGAGGGGGGTCCAGCCCACCATGTACCGCGGGCGCTTCTGGACCATGAGGCAGTACGCCGGTTTCGCCACGGCGGCCGAGTCGAACGCGAGGTACCGCTACCTGCTCGAACAGGGCCAGACGGGCCTCTCCGTCGCCTTCGACCTCCCGACCCAGATTGGGTACGATTCCGATCATCCCATGGCGAGGGGCGAGGTGGGCAAGGTCGGGGTCGCCATCGACAGCCTGGCCGACATGGAGACCCTCTTCCGGGAGATCCCCCTGGCCAAGGTCTCCACGTCGATGACGATAAACGCCCCGGCGGCGGTCCTCATGGCCATGTACATCGCCGTCGGCGAGAAGCAGGGTGTGCCGGCGTCGGAACTGTCCGGCACGATCCAGAACGACATCCTCAAGGAGTACATCGCCCGCGGCACCTACATTTTCCCCCCCAAATCCTCCATGCGCCTCATCACCGACATTTTCGGGTTCTGCAGCGACAACGTCCCCAAGTGGAACACCATATCCATTTCGGGCTACCACATAAGGGAAGCCGGATCAACGGCCTCCCAGGAGGTGGCCTTCACCTTGGCCGACGGGATGGCCTACGTCCAGGCGGCCGTGGCCGCCGGTCTCGACCCCGACGTCTTCGGCCAGCGGCTTTCCTTTTTCTTCAACGCCCACAACGATTTCCTCGAGGAGGTGGCCAAATTCCGGGCCGCCAGGAGGCTCTGGGCGAGGCTCATGAAGGAGCGCGTCGGCGTCACCGAGCCTAAGGCGCTCATGCTCCGCTTCCACACCCAGACGGCGGGGAGCACCCTCACGGCCCAGCAGCCCGAGAACAACATCGTCCGCGTAGCGATCCAGGCCCTGGCCTCCGTCATGGGGGGGACCCAGTCTCTCCACACCAACAGCTTCGACGAGGCCCTCGCCCTCCCCACGGAAAAGAGCGTGGGCATAGCGCTCAAGACGCAGCAAATCATCGCCTGCGAATCCGGGGCCACCTCGACGGTGGACCCCCTCGCCGGGAGCTACGCCATCGAGGCCCTCACGAACGAGATAGAGCGCCAGGCCCTGGAATACATCGACAAGATCGAAGAAATGGGCGGCATGCTCTCGGCCATCGAGAGGGGCTACCCCCAGCAGCAGATCCAGGACGCGGCCTACCAGTACCAGAGGTCCGTCGAGAGAGGCGAACGCGTCGTGGTGGGCGTCAACAAGTTCCAGGTCGATGAGGAAAGCGGCGCCCGTGAACTCCTCAGGGTTGACCCCTCCGTCGGCGATGACCAGGTGAAGGCCCTGAAGGCCATGAAGCAGGGGCGGGACAACGTCCTCGTCGGCGACCGCCTCGAAGCGGTCAGGGCCGCCGCCCGCGACGAGGGGGTCAACCTCATGCCGGCCATCATCGATGCGGTGAAGGTCTACGCAACGGAGGGCGAGATTTGCGGCGTCCTTCGCGAGGAGTTCGGCGAATACAGGGAGAATATCGTCCTCTAGGGGACGCCTGGTGTCGGGAGGGACGGCAAATGAAGGGACGGAAGATCCGTGTTATCGTGGCCAAGCCCGGCCTCGACGGTCATGACAGGGGGGCCAAGGTGGTGGCCAGGGCTTTAAGGGACGCCGGCATGGAGGTCATATACACCGGGCTCAGGCAGACCCCCGAGAGCATCGTGGAGACCGCCATCCAGGAGGACGCTGACGCCATCGGGGTGAGCATCCTGAGCGGCGCCCACGAGCACTATTTCCGTGAGATAATCCGGCTGTTGAAGGAGAAGAATGCCGAGGACATCATCCTTTTCGGCGGGGGCGTCATCCCCGAGGGCGATATACCCGGCTTGACCGGGATGGGCGTCGGGGCTGTTTTCGGCCCCGGGACCCCCACGAGCACATGCATAGAGTGGCTCGAGGACAAAGTCCGGGAAAAGAGGGCCGCTGAATCCTAGGAAAAAGACCGGGAGAGGGTCCCCCTCGCCCCAGATCGGAGGGTCATCATGAAGCCAACAGCGATAGACCATATCGGCATAGCCGTTGCCAGCCTCGAGGAAGCTCTCAAGTTCTGGGAGCGGTCGCTGGGGATCAAGTGCACGGGGATCGAAGAGGTGGCGGAGCAGAAGGTCAGGACGGCCTTCCTGCCCCTCGGCGACACCGAGGTGGAACTCCTCGAAGCCACCGACCCAGAAAGCCCCGTCGCCAAGTTCATCGAAAAAAGGGGTGAGGGGATCCATCACCTCGCCGTCCGGGTCGAGAACCTGGAGGAGGCCCTCGAGAAGATGAAGGCCCTCGGCCTCAGGATGATCGACGAGAAGCCGAGATACGGGGCGGGGGGCGCCAGGATAGCCTTCGTTCACCCCAAAACGGCGGGGGGTGTTCTGCTGGAACTTAGCGAACGTCCTGGATTGGACAGCGGTCGATAACGGGAATAAGCAAAAGGGAGGAAAAGAGATGTCTGAGAGGACGATCGGTGAGCTTTGCGAGGCCCTGGTCAGGCTCCGTGAGGAAGCCGAGGCGGGGGGCGGTGAAAAGGCCGTCGCGAAGCAGCACGAAAAGGGCAAGTTGACGGCGAGGGAGAGGATCGACAAGCTCCTCGACGAGGGGAGTTTCGTCGAACTCGACGCCTTTGTCGAGCACCGGTGCATACACTTCGGGATGGAAAAAAAGACCTTCCCCGGCGACGGTGTGGTCACCGGCTACGGTACCGTCGACGGTCGCCTGGTTTACGTCTACAGCCAGGACTTCACCGTCATCGGGGGTTCCTTGGGCGAAATGCACGCCAGGAAGATCTGCAAGGTCATGGACCTGGCAATGCAGAACGGGGCCCCCGTCCTGGGGTTGAACGACAGCGGCGGTGCGAGGATCCAGGAAGCCGTCGACAGCCTGAGCGGTTACGGCAACATCTTCTACCGCAACACCGTCGCCAGCGGCGTCGTGCCCCAGCTATCGCTCATCTTGGGCCCCACCGCCGGCGGCGCCGTGTACAGCCCCGCGCTGACCGACTTCATCTTCATGGTCGACAAGATAGGCATCCTCCACATTACCGGGCCGGACGTCATCAAGGCTGTCACCGGCGAGGACGTGACCAGCGAGCAGATCGGGGGGGCCATGGCCCACAACCAGGTCTCCGGCAACGCCCACTTCTTCGCCACCACTGAGGATGAATGCTTCGCCCAGGTAAGGAAGCTGCTCTCCTACCTTCCTTCCAACAACATGGAGGAGCCGCCCTTCTACGACAGCGGCGACGACCCCTACCGCACCGACGAAAGCCTGAGGGACCTCGTCCCGACCAACCCGAACAAGAGCTACAAGGTCCAGGACGTACTGACCAGGATCGCCGACGGCGGCGAGTTCTTCGAAGTCCAGGCCCTGTGGGCTAAAAACATCGTCACCGGTTTCATGCGCGTCGGCGGGTATGTCGCGGGGGTCATAGCAAACCAGGCCGCCATAATGGCCGGATGCCTCGATATCGACGCCTCCGACAAGGCCAGCCGGTTCATCCGTTACTGCGACGCCTTCAACATCCCCATCGTCACCTTCGTCGACGTCCCCGGTTACCTCCCCGGCAAGAACCAGGAACTGGGTGGGATCATCAGGCACGGCGCGAAGATGCTCTACGCCTACAGCGAGTCCACGGTGCCCCTTATCACGGTGGTCCTTCGCAAGGCCTACGGCGGGGCCTACCTTGGCATGTGCAGCAAGGACCTCGGCGCCGACGTGGTCCTCGCGTGGCCCCAGGCCGAGATAGCCGTCATGGGCGCCGAGGGCGCCGCCAACATTATTTTCAGGAGAGAGATCGAAGGCGCTCCCGATCCGCAGGCCCTCAGGGCGCAGAAGATCGAGGAGTACCGCGAGGCCTTCGCAACGCCCTACCAGGCAGCCAAAAGGGGCTTCGTGGACAGGGTGATCCTCCCCGAGGAGACCCGCGCCGAGATCTACCGGGCCCTGGTCCTGAGCGAGGGCAAGCGCCAGCAGCGCCCGAAACGCAAGCACGGCGTCATGCCGCACTAGGGGGTAACGGACATGGAAACAGCCCGCATCGCCGAACAGTTCTCCCACGGGATAGGCGGCCCCATTGCGCTGGCCCTGATCGCCTTCTCCACGGTTTTCATTGTGTTGATGGCCCTCACGCTCACCATCATGGCGATCCGCTATCTCGCCGATGTCTCGGAGCGCAAACCGTCGAAACCGGCCGGGCCGGGGCCGAAGGCCTCATCCGCCCCGCCGGCGCCGCCCGCCGGCCCTGACAAGAACATCACCGCCGCCGTGATAGCGGCCGCCCTGGCGGCTTCGGGCATCGGGAGGCCCCTGTCGCTGAGGCCCCTGGAGGTCATGGGCCGCGGCAAGCCCACCGCCTGGAAGATGGCCGGCAGGATGGACCTCCTGGAGGGATTCGAGTAATTACGTAAATCCTGGAAGGTTTCGCTTCACGTTTTAGGTCTTACGTCTCACGTCTTATGTCTCACGCTTTTTGCTTTACGCTTTCCGCTTCACGCCTTACGTCTCACGTCTTACGCTTTACGGCTTCCGCTTCACGATTCACGTCTCACGTCTTACGTCTCACGCCTCACGGCACTTAAAAAAATGGTTCGATCATTAGATAAAAAACAAGGAGGAAGAACCAAGCCATGGCCAAAAAATACAGGATCACCGTCAACGGGGTCGCCTACGAAGTAGAAGTGGAGGATGTCGGTTCAACGGCATCGGCCCCGGCAGCCGCTCCTGCGCCGGCGCCCGCTCCCGCCGCCGCGCCGGCCCCGGCTCCAGCTCCTGCCCCAGCCCCGGCCCCGGCAGCTGCTCCTGCGCCGGCGGCAGCCGGAGACACCCCCGTCGTCGCTCCCATGCCCGGTAAGGTACTCAGGGTGCTCACCAGCGTCGGCGCCGCCGTCAACACCGGGGACGTTCTGCTCGTCCTCGAGGCTATGAAGATGGAGAACGAGATCCAGGCCCCCTCCGCCGGGACCGTGAAGGAGATCAGGGTGTCCGACGGTTCCCCGGTGAACACGGGCGACGTGTTTCTCGTGATCGGCTAGGACCCGAAGGTCCTCGAAGGGGAGGTTCAATATGGGACTAGTCATTAAGGCCCTAGCTGAGATCCTGGAACAGTCGGGGTTCATGGGGCTGACCACCGGAAACGTGATAATGCTCGTCGTGGCCTGTATCTTGCTTTACCTGGCCATCGGCAAGGGGTTCGAACCCCTACTCCTGGTCCCCATCGCGACGGGGTGCCTGCTGGTCAACCTGCCCCTCTCCGGTATCATGGACCAGGGCGGCTTCCTGCGGTACCTTTTTTACGGGACGGAGCACGAGATCTACCCCGTGATCATCTTCATGGGCATAGGCGCCCTGACGGACTTCTCGCCCCTACTGGCGAACCCCCTGACCTTCCTCCTGGGGGCCGCCGCGCAGCTCGGGGTTTTCGTGGCCCTCTTCGGAGCCATGATGATAGGCTTCTCGGTCCCCGAGGCCGCTTCCATCGGGATTATCGGCGGGGCTGACGGGCCTACGGCCATCTACACGACGATGAAACTGGCCCCGCAGATCCTGGGGGCCGTGGCGGTGGCCGCCTACAGCTACATGTCCCTGGTGCCGCTGATCCAGCCGCCCGTCATCAAGCTGCTCACCACCAAGAAGGACCGCGCCATCAGGATGGACACCCTGCGCCCCGTCAGCAAGAGGGAGAGGGTTCTCTTTCCCATAGTCAGCACCGTCGCCTCGGGGCTCATACTGCCCGCCTCGGTGCCCCTGATCGGCCTCCTGATGTTCGGCAACCTCCTGAGGGAGTGCGGCGTCACCGAAAGGCTGAACCAGGCCGCCCAGAACGAGATACTAAACACCGTGACCATCCTGCTGGGGCTCTCCGTCGGCGCCACGATGGGCGCCGAGAGCTTCCTCACGGCGGCCACGATAAAGATCATCGTACTGGGCCTGGTGGCTTTCGCCTTCTCCACCGCCGGAGGAGTCCTGTTCGGCCAGCTGATGAAGGTCCTCTCGGGAGGCAAGATCAACCCCATGATCGGCGCCGCCGGTGTGTCGGCTGTGCCCATGGCGGCCAGGGTCGTCCAGAGGATAAGCGCCAGCGAGAACCCGGGAAACTTCCTTCTCATGCACGCCATGGGACCCAATGTGGCCGGTGTCATCGGGACGGCCGTGGCGGCCGGTACCTTCCTCACCCTCCTGCTCAACTAGGGGAGATCCCTTTCACCGGTCCTTTGAAAAGGAACTCATCCAGCGCGGGGCCCTTCGGGGCCCCGCGCTTCGTCCTCCTCGTCGGTGTTTCCCTTCGGCCTTGTTGTCTGGTGGCCTTTGATGTAAAAAGAGAACGTCGACTTTAAATTTCTAAGGGGAGGTCTCTCCATTGGACATAAGGACGTTCTTGTCAAACGAGGTGAAACCGGCCCTGGGCTGTACCGAGCCGGGCGCCGTCGCCTTGGCGGCTTCTTGGGCGGCCAAGCACGGCGGGGGCCCGGTGAGGTCCATCACGCTCCGGCTTTCCCCCAATATCTTTAAGAACGGCCTTCATGCCGGCATACCCGGCACGGGGGGCGGAACGGGGAACTTGCTCGCCGCGGCCCTCGGCGCGCTGAGGGGCGACCCGGAGAAGGGCCTGATGGCCCTCGACGGGGTCACCGCCGAGGACGTGGAAGCCGCGAAAGGACTGGTCGATTCCGGAGTGGTGGCCCAAACGGTGGTCACCGACGTCCCCTCCGTCTACGTCGAGGTCGAACTGGTCGATGAGAGCGGGACCATCATCGTGATCATTTCGGGCAGGCACGACCGGGTGGTCCAGGTGAGGAAGAACGGACGGATCGTGAAAAGGCTTCTCGAGGCCGACTCCGACGGCGGCGGGCGGCTCCCCTACATCGAGGAACTGCTCGGTGAGGACATGGAGGGCCTCTGGGAACTCGCAGGGCGCCTCGAGGACGAGGATGTCCGGTTCCTTTTCGAGGGTTCCAGGATGAACATGGCTGTGGCCGAACAGGGCCTCTCAAGGCCCTGGGGCCTGGGTATAGGTTTTCGGCTTCTGGCCCTGGAGGGGATGGACAACCTTGTCCACACCGTGAAAGCCTGGTCCGCCGCGGCGGCCGACGTAAGAATGGCCGGCGGCCCCTGGCCAGTCATGAGCAGCGCCGGGAGCGGCAACCACGGCATCACCGCCATCGTCCCGCCTTCGGTGGCGGCCCGCGCCTGGGGAAAGTCCGAGAGGGAACTGGCGGAGGCCCTCGCATTGAGCCACCTCGTGACGGGCTTCATCAAGGCCCACACCGGGCGCTTGACCCCCGTGTGCGGCTGCGCCATCGCCGCCGGGGCTGGGGCGGCGGCCGCGCTGGTACGGCTTGGCGGGGGCACACCGCGGCAGGCCGAGATATCGGTCGCTTTGCTTTTATCCTCTCTCCAGGGGATGGTGTGCGACGGCGCCAAGGGCTCCTGCGCCCTCAAGGTGGGCACCGCCGCGGCGGCCGAGGCGTGCACCGCCGCTCTCTTGGTCCTCCAGGGGTTCGAAGACCCAAGGGACCAGGGGATGATATCCTCCGACTTCGCCGTGACGGCGAAGAACGTGGGCGATTTCAGCAGGGAAGGGCTCACGGCGGCCGACTCGGCGATCCTCCGCATACTGCAGGATATGGAGGCCGCCTCAAGGGACCGCTCCTGAAGGAAGGGCTTCAGGAGGGGATCACCAGTACGGGGCAGGGCGACCGCTCTATGATGGCCTCGCCGGTGCTCCCCACGATCAGTTCCCACAAGTGTCCATGGATCGAGAGCCCCACCGCGAGCATGCCGGGGTTGATCTTCTCGACCCTGCGGAGGATCTCCACCTCGGGGTGACCGCCCAGGACCTCGGCCCCCGTCCCGGGGTTCCACTTTTCCACGGACGCCCGCACCTCCTCCAGCGCCGACGAAGCGGCCTGGAACATCTCGGTAGAGCTGAGGGAGTCCTCCATGAAAAGGGAGTGCAGGATGGTCATCGGGACGACCCTGCCGGCGAGGAGTTTCTTCAGCTCCCTGAAGACGGCGGATGTCCTGGAGGGTGACAGGTCCACCGCCACCGTTATCCTGCGGAAAGGATCGGGCGGGGGCATGACGCCGCCCGAGGCCTTGTAGACGAGGTAGGGCAGGGCCATGAGCCGCAGGGAGGGCACCACCACGTCCTCCCGGTCGGCGAAAAGCGCGCAAAGGGAGCACCCCTCGGAATGGGCTATCTCCGGCAGGATCTCGTAGGGGTCGCCGACAACGACGAAGGACCTGTTCTTGATGCCGATGGAAGTGAGTTCCGCCTCGATCACGCCCATCGATCTTTCCGCCCTGTGGACCATCGGGTCCGTGTCCATGCCGCCTATGGGCTCCAGGACGCGGACCAGGACCAGCTCCGAGGACGGGTCGGCCACGTTCCGGGCCGTCCAGGCCAGCCCCTTTCGCGAGAGGTCCGAAAGATCGATCGGGAAGAGGATCTTTCTGAACATGGCCGATGCCCCCTTTAATTTTGTGCTAGACTAAAATGAGTTTAACAGATGAAGGTATACCGTCAAGGATGCCGATCGTTCATTCCTGCTGTGAGGAGGTCCGCCATTGAAATTGTCCCAGAATGCCACCTGGCGCCTGCTCGAAGCCTTCCGGTGGATCGTGAACAGGGCGCCCCACGGCCTCGCGGTGAGGCTAGGGGGGTGGGCGGGTGTGCTGGTGTGGTTTTTCAGCCGGGCCAGGGTCGATCGCGCCGAGGCCAGGTGCGTCAAGGTCCTCCAGGTTGGCGTGACCACGGCCAGGGCCATCGTGAAAGAGTCCTACCGGAACCTGGGGAGGGGGTTGGCCGAGGTGCTCCGGCTGCCCTCCCTTTGCCCGGGGCTCCTGGACTTTATCGAGACCCACGGTGAAGAGAACCTCAGGGAAGCACTGGCGAAAGGCAAGGGAGTCGTGGCCCTGACGGCCCACTTGGGGAATTGGGAGTTCGCCGCCGCCGCCCTGGCCATGAAGGGTTACCCCATGAACGCCATCGGCGCCGAGCAGAGGGACCCCCGTATAACGGACCTGGTCGCGTCCCTGCGCTCATCCTGCGGCGTGAAGACCATGAGCCGGGGCTTCGACCTCAAGAGCGCCCTCCGCTGCCTGAAGGAAGGCGAGGTCCTGGGCGTGCTCCTCGACCAGGATTTCGGCGACGATGGCATCGTGGTCCCTTTCATGGGCTTGCCGGCGAGCACGCCCTTCGGCCCGGTCAAGATGGCCGACAGGATAGGGTCCGCCGTGGTCCCGATTTTCATAATCCGCCGGCCCGACGGCGTTCACCACGATCTTTACATCGAGCCCGCCCTGGGCGAGGCGGGGGGGGCCCCCTTCGGCGAGAAGGTGGAGGCCTCCCTGGAACTGTGCAACGAAACCTTGGGCCAATGGATAGCCCGCCACCCCGGGCAGTGGATGTGGCTCTACCCGCGGTGGGCTTCGACGACGGAGGGCCCTTGAGATGCTCATCGCCGTCGACCCCGGGACCGACAAGTTCGGCTGGTCCATCACCACCGATTCGGGCGACCTACTCCTATCGGGCGTCTCCGTTCTGGATGACCTCGAGGCCTGGGCCTCGGCCGTCCTGGTGGGAGACTTCACCTTCCTGCGGGAAAGGGCCATAGAAAGGTTCAACACCGAAGACAGCAACGTCTTCCCGAATTTCGTCATCGTAGGTTCCGGTACGGGAAGCGCCGCCTGCGTCAAGAGGCTGGTCTCCGCGGGGCTCCGGGTTGAACAGGTCCCCGAAGGATATTCGTCGGAAAGGGGGAGGGCGCTCTACTGGCAGATCCACCCCCCCCGGGGGCTGCGGTGGCTCATCCCCGGGGGCCTTCTCGTCCCCCCCAGGAGCGTCGACGACCTCGCCGCCTGGAGCCTCGTCCTACGCCGCCTCGGCCGCGAAGACCCCGCCCGGATCCGGAGAAAAGACTGAACCCCACTATCGCCGGGGTCATCCAAAACGCGGCGCCCGCCCCGGCGCCGCGTGCTGTAAATCCTGTGAGAAAGAGAGGTTGATCGGACCATGAGAGAGGGGAGGGGCGCCGAGAGGTCATGAGGCGCTGGTTCAGGGACGTCGCCAGGGAGGAACTGGTCCTCGGGTACGCCTTCGTGAAGTGGGCGGTGCTCTCCGTCGCCGCGGGGATCGTGGTGGGGGCGGCCGCGGCCCTGTTCCTCCTTCTCCTGGGGAAAGGGATCGGGGCGGCCGGCCTCCTGGGCCGTTTCAAGGTACTGCTCCTGCCCTTCGGCCTCGCGGCCAGCGTTTTCATCGTCAGGACGCTGGCGCCGGAGGCGGCCGGCCACGGGACCGAGAAAGTGATAGAGGCCGTCCACCAGCGATCGGGGCGCATTTCGTTGCCCACGGTCCCCGTGAAACTGGCCGCCACGATAATCACCATCGCCTCGGGTGGGTCGGCGGGCAAGGAAGGACCCTGCGCCCAGATAGGCGCGGGCCTGACCTCCGCGATGGCCGGCCTGCTGAAACTCAACGACGGTGACCGGAAAAAACTGGTGGTCTGCGGCATCTCGGCGGGGTTTTCAGCCATCTTCGGGACCCCCGTATCGGGGGCCATTTTCGGGCTCGAGGTCCTCTACATAGGCCAGGTCTATTACGACGTGATGCTCCCAGCCTTCATCAGCGGGATCGTGGCCTTCCAGACGGCCGCCCACCTGGGGGTACACTACGCCGACCAGAGCCTGGCGGCCTTCCCGGCCCTGGCGAGCTCTAGCCTCGCCTGGGTGGCCCTGTCGGGGCTTTTCTTCGGCCTCGTGGCCCTTATCCATATCGAGATCGTTTCGGTCACGGAGAGGTATCTCAAGGGGATCGCAGCCAGGCCCGAAGTCAAGGCTTTCGGAAGCGGCGTGGCTCTGTTGTTGTTCTCGCTGCTGCTGGGTACCCGTTACTTCGGCCTGGGGACGGAATTCATCGAGGCCGCCGTTTCAGGGGAACCGGTTCCTGGTGGAGCCTTCCTGGTCAAGTCCTTCTTCACGGGCGTCACCCTTGCCGCCGGGGGGACGGGGGGCATCCTGACGCCGACCTTTTTCGTCGGCGCCGGAGCTGGGTCCTTTTTCGCCTCCCTCTTTCACCTCGACCTCTCCCTGTTCAGTTCCATCGGATTCGTTGCGGTCCTGGCCGGCGCCGCCAACACCCCCATCGCCGCCACGATCATGGCCACGGAACTTTTCGGGGGCGGAATAGCCTCCTTCGCGGCGGTGGCATGCATCATCTCCTTTGCCATCAGCGGCCACAGGAGCATCTACCCAAGCCAGATCTTGGCCCGGCCCAAATCCCGGGTTTTCCAATTTTCTGGGGAGAAGGTGGCCGTCGACAAGCACAGCCACAAGATCAACCTTTCAGAGACCATCATCCCCACCGTCGTCTCCTGGC
>Ga0116188_1000472_pt1 | contig 40738 bp, 36 predicted proteins | sample AD_JPNTR2_MetaG_FD_89807 | JGI IMG/M metagenome (GOLD analysis project Ga0116188, IMG submission 89807) | Active sludge microbial communities of municipal wastewater-treating anaerobic digesters from Japan - AD_JPNTR2_MetaG | ecosystem: Engineered > Bioreactor > Anaerobic > Digestate | place...
CCCGTTCCTCCTTCAGCTTTTACCACTCCTGCCACGTAATCCTCTATATCGCAGATGTTTATCAGCAAAATAGTTTCCATATCCGGAATACAATGAAGATCACCTGAATAGATGTAATTCTGCTTGCTGCCGTTGTTAAGATTTAATGTAAACAAGTCTCTCCCTGAGGCTGACGTAAAAAAGACCGAATCAGCCAGTAAAGCTCTGCTGCCTGATATCTTAATGGCTAATCTTCCGTTGTATTCCATCATCACAACCGTTTCACCGGTTTTTATCTCACGGGAATAACCCGGGAATAGTATCATATTGTAATTGCCGGTTTCTACCGAGAAGAACAGAAGGTCTGTTTCTGTTTCAGAAAAAAGACGAATCCTTATCTTTGAAGGAATGGTATCTTCCGAAAAAAGGTCAAAAGGACAAAAAAGTATCAATGCTGTGGCCAGCATAAAACTTAAAATTTCCTTTTTTATTCTCATGTCAGGACTACTTTAATAGACAGGCAACCATTTCGGAAGCCGTACGCTCCGAAGCTCCTGCCGGACCGAGCATTTTTTTCAGTTCCCTGTAATCGGCAAGCATCCTCTCCCGTTCTTTCCCACCCGGCAATATTTCTCCAAGTGATTCAACAAGGTTCTTTTCAGTAAGCAGGAACTGGATAAGTTCTCTGACCACCTCCCTGCCCATTATCAGGTTTACAAGGGAAATATGCCTGACCTTAACCAGATGCCTTGCTATTGCAAATGATATAGCATCGCCTTTATAGCATACAACCTGTGGAACATCAAACAGAGCTGCCTCGAGTGTTGATGTTCCTGATTTAACAAGCGCTGCAACCGAAACTGAAAGAAGGTTGTAGGTGCTGTCATACAGAATCTTTACAGGTACATTTCCAATAATCTCTTTATAAATCTGCCGGCTAACAGTTGAAACCCCTGCAATTACGAAATTATATTCCGGGAAATGGTCAATTACCTTAAGCATTTCGGGCAGGATATATTTTATTTCATGTTCCCTTGAGCCTGGCAGGATAGCAATCACCTGACGATCATCCAGCTCCATCTCTTTCCTTATATCCCTTCTCAGTTCATCCTGCTTTTCTTTCCATTTTTCAATTTCGTCAACAAGAGGGTTGCCGAAGTATTTTACTTCAATTCCGTGTTTTGCATAGAATTCCACTTCAAATGGCAAAATCACGAACATGCGATCGGTAAATCTCCTGATCTTCTTTACCCTTGACTCGTTCCATGCCCATAGTTTCGGCGAAATGTAATAGAACACCCTGAAGCCTGATGATTTTGCAAATTCTGCAATTTTCAAATTGAAGCCGGGGTAATCTATCAGGATAACAACATCGGGTTGGTATTCGATGATATGTTTTTTACAAAGTAAAATGTTTCGCAGGATTATACGGAGGTTAAGCAGCACATTCACGAAGCCCATTATGGCATGAGCGCGATAGTGCATAAGAAGTTGGGCACCGGCTTCATGCATTTTATCACCTCCCCAGCAGCGGAATTCTGCTCCGGGGTCAGCCTTCAGGATACCCCTGATAAGGTTTGCTCCATGAAGATCTCCCGAAGCCTCTCCTGCTACAAGAAAATATTTCATAACGGGACAATCTTGTTTACAAGCATAACCAGTACCCAGAAAATTGTTGCACCGAGCATTCCGCGGGCAGACTTCAGCATGTCGGCCCGGTTAAATACAAAAAACAAAATCACATCGGGAATAACGCAAATCGTTATGCCGTGAGTCATAAAACCTCTTCTCAGTATTTCAAAATAATAATCCAGAAGTGTCTGGTTTTTGGAAGTAAAAAGAAAAATGAGCAGTGCTATTAAAAAAGGCAGGATTATTCCGGGTATGAATCCTGTTAAAAATTTATCGTATTTAAGGTATTTATTCATTTTGAGTTGTTAAACCATTTCTCGAGTTCGTTGATGAAGGCATGAGCTGTCATATCAACCTGAATGGGGACTATTGACACATAGTTATTTGCAAGTGCCCATTCATCGGTATCAGTGGCGTCGGGTTCACGGTTAACAAAATATCCGGTAAGCCAGTAATATGTTTTGCCCATGGGATCTTTCCTTTTTTCGAATTCTTCTTTCCAGCTACCTTTTGCCTGGCGACATACACGTATACCTCTTATTTCATTTTCGGGTACAGAAGGTATATTAACGTTAAGGCAGACGCCTTCGGGGAGCCTGTTGTGAGTTAAAGAATTAAGTATTATCCTGATATATTTCTTACATATAGTAAAATCGGCACCTGAAGAGAAATCGTTAAGTGAAAAACCGACCGATTGGATATTGTAAAGGCAGCCTTCGAGGGCTGCCGCCATTGTGCCTGAATAGAGGACACTTACCGAAGCATTTGAACCATGATTTATGCCTGAAAGAAGCCAGTCGGGCATGCGCTCCGTGAGCTGGTTTATTGCAAGTTTTACACTGTCGGTGGGAGTACCGTTACAGGTGTATATCCGGTGTTTTTCATTTTCTTCCAGCAGTTTGACACGAATAGGGTTTTTGACCGTCAGTGCCTGCGACATGCCCGACATACTTTCCATCGTCGAAATGAGAACAACCTTTCCGAATTCTTCGGCTATTTCAAGCAATGTGCGCAATCCTGCAGCATACAATCCATCATCGTTTGTTATGAGAATAAGTCTATCGCCCTGTTCAACAACCATATTAAGCTATTTGCATGCAAATATATTCAAATCCTGATGACTCACAGAATAAACTTTTACCAAATCCTTTATCTTTTTTTAAAATTCTTACTTTTGCAATCTTGTAAAACATTATTTCAATTTTTGAGATGAAAATTTCATACAACTGGCTAAAAGAGTATTTACAGATAGACCTTGATCCACACGATGTTGCAGAAATACTTACCAATACAGGGCACGAAATAGAAGAGACTGAGGAATGGTATTCTGTTGAAGGCGGTTTAAAGGGAATAGTGATTGGAGAAGTTTTGTCGTCGCAGAAACATCCCGATGCCGACAGATTAACTGTGAATATAGTGGACGTTGGCGGTGAGAGGCCACTTACTATTGTATGCGGTGCACCTAATGTGGCAGCAGGGCAAAAAGTACCTGTAGCGCTGCCAGGTTCATTCATATTCAAAGGTGATGAAAAAATTGAGATAAAGACATCAAGAATAAGGGGGCAGATTTCGGAGGGAATGATATGTGCCGAAGATGAAATCGGTATGGGCACATCGCATGAAGGTATTATGGTTCTTTCAGCTGATGCAAAACCGGGAACTCCAGCCGCAGAATATTTCGGAGTTGAAAAAGATTTTGTCTTTACTATTGGTTTCACCCCCAACCGTATCGACTGTGCTTCCCATATTGGACTGGCACGTGACCTCGCTGCATATCTTGCTGTGAACAGGGGCATGGACATCAGACTTAAGATGCCTTCAATTGAAAGTTTTAAACCGGAAAACAGCCGGGAAACTTTCGAAGTAATAATTGAAAATACTAGAGACTGTCCGAGATATACCGGTGTTAATATATTTGACGTAAAAGTAGCTGAATCGCCGCAATGGCTGAAAAACAGGCTCAGGGCTGTCGGGCTAAGTCCGATAAACAACGTGGTGGACATAACAAACTATGTGCTGTATGAATGCGGGCAGCCGTTGCATGCTTTCGATGCTGATATGATAACAGGTCAAAAAGTTATTATAAAAAACCTGCCCGATGGTACAAAAATGACTACACTCGATAATGTTGAACGGGTATTATCTGCTAAAGATCTCATAATATGCAATGAATCTGAAGGTATGTGTATTGCAGGCGTTTTCGGAGGTCTGAAGTCGGGAGTTACAGAAGCAACCAGAAATGTTTTTCTCGAAAGTGCATATTTCAATCCGGTATCCATCAGGAAAACTGCTAAAAGGCATAGCCTGAATACTGATGCATCTTTCAGGTTCGAAAGAGGTGCAGATCCGGAGATCACGGTATGGGCATTGAAAAGAGCTGCCACTCTTATCAGGGATATAGCCGGTGGAAAACTACTTGCAGATATACGCGACGTCTATCCGGTAAAAATACCGAACCCTGTAATAACTATATCATGCGACAGGATAAACCGGCTTATTGGCAAAGACCTGCCATACGATAAAATAAAGAAAATTATTTCCCTGATGGACATTAAAATCCTTTCTGAAAATCTTCCGGAAATGAAAATTGAGATACCTGCCCGGAAAGTTGACGTTCAGAAGGAGGCTGATGTAACTGAAGAGATACTCAGGATTTACGGATACGACAATGTTGAAGTCGGGAATCACGTTAATTCAACACTTTCCTATACTGAAAAACCCGACAGGCACAAGCTGATGAACCTGGTTTCCGAGATGCTCTCGGCTAATGGTTTTTCAGAAATAATGTGCAATTCGCTTGTACCTGCGTCATGGTTCGAAAACAATCCCGATTTCGACTCAACAAAACTTGTTAAGCTGGCCAATCCGCTCAGTTCCGATCTGAATGCCATGAGGCAATCATTACTTCCCGGAGGACTGAGCACCATAGCAAGAAACATAAACAGGCAGAATTATGATTTGAAACTTTTTGAATTTGGTAATTGTTACTTTTTTAATAATACTACCGGAGTCAAGCGAGTTGACAGGTATTCTGAGAGAATGAGCCTTGACCTTTTTATGACAGGTAACAGGGCAAAGCATACCTGGAACTCACCAAAAACTCCTGCCGACTTTTTCTATATGAAATCTTTTACCGAGATGGTTCTCCAGAGGACAGGCCTCGATGCTGACTCACTTAAACAGGCAGAAAGCGAAAAAAGTTATTTTACCGAATCACTTGTATATCTTGTTAATGGCAAACCTGTTGCCGAAACTGGTAAAATTTCGCCTTCTTACCTTAAGAAATTCGAGATTGAGCAGGACGTTTATTACAGTCACATTGATTGGGATTACCTGCTGGAAGTGATAAAAAACAATGCTATAACCTACAGGGAGCTGCCAAAGTTTCCATGGGTTAGAAGGGATCTTGCCCTGCTCATTGACAACCATGTGAGGTTCAGTCAGATAAGAGAGTTAGCTCTCAGCACCGAAAAGCAATTTATTAAAGACATCTGCCTGTTTGATGTATATGAAAGCGAGTCACTGGGAAAAGACAAGAAATCATATGCGGTGAGCTTTATTCTTCAGGATGAACATAAAACACTTACTGACAAACAGATAGACAGGATAATGAACAATTTAATAAAAGCATTTGAAAAAGAGCTGGGAGCCACAATCAGGAAATAGTATGAAAACGAACAGATTATCAGTAGTTAAGGGCGACATAACAGAGATGTATGTGGATGCTATTGTGAATGCAGCCAACAGGTCACTTCTTGGTGGCGGCGGGGTTGACGGTGCCATTCACAGAGCGGCAGGGCCAGGTCTACTCGAAGAGTGCAAAAAGCTAAACGGATGCGAAACCGGGCAGGCAAAAATTACTGCAGGATACAATCTGAAGGCAAAATATGTTATCCACACGGTTGGCCCTATCTGGAGAGGAGGAATTGCGGATGAACCAGAACTGCTTGCATCGTGCTACCAGCAGTCGCTTACCCTTGCAAAAAAATACAAGATTAAGACAATCGCCTTCCCGGGTATCTCAACAGGTGTTTACGGTTTCCCTAAAGATCTTGCTGCACTCATTGCTGTAACTGAGGCAAAACGGTTTATCCTGACAAATAAAATTCCAGAAAAAATAATATTTGTAGCATTCGACGACGAAAACTTTAAAATATACAAAAAACTCCTTGGGGAGGAATGAAACAGGTTAAAATATCCCTCAGCAGGTATTTTTCTTTTGTAAAATTCAGCCATACTGTCTTTGCACTTCCATTTGCAATTTCGGGGTATTTTCTTGCAATATCCCGTGAAGAATACAGTTTCAGTCTGCGAATACTTCTTCTGGTTGTTCTGTGTATGGTCTTTGCCCGCAATGCTGCTATGGGATTCAACAGATATGCCGACGAAAAATTTGATGCAATGAACCCCAGAACAGCGTCAAGGGAAATACCGGTTGGCATAATCAGTAAAAAATCGGCACTGATATTTGTGGTTATCAACTCAATTCTTTTCATTATTTCGGCTGGTCTGATAAACAGACTGACACTCATTTTGTCACCTGTTGCACTTTTCATAATTTTAGGATACAGCCTCACCAAACGATTTACTGTTTTATGCCATTTCATTCTCGGGCTCAGTCTAAGCCTTGCACCTACCGGGGCATATATTTCTGTAACAGGAAGATTTGACCTCCTGCCTGTAATCTATTCATTTATTGTACTTACATGGGTTAGCGGTTTCGATATTATTTATTCACTCCAGGATGACGAATTTGACCGTTCAATGAACCTTCATTCTATTCCTGCACTCACTGGAAGAAAAAAAGGATTATCGATTTCCATGATTCTTCACGTGTTAACAATACTTTTTGTTATTGCGGCAGGAATTGCCGGCAGGTCAGGAATCCTTTTCTGGGCAGGTGCGGCAATTTTTATATTGCTGCTTATTTACCAGCATATCATTGTCAGACCGCATGACATAAGCAGGGTAAATTTAGCCTTTGCCACAACAAACGGTATTGCCAGCATAATATTTGCCATTTTTGTTATTACAGATTTGTTTGTTAAAATTTAATTTTTCCATATTTATAAAAAATGCTATTAAAAATTTTTATTACTTGGCTGAATAATTAAAATTTTTCAATCATGAGTGATATCACTATCAAGGAGGTAAAGACAAGAAGAGATCTGAAAGAGTTTATCTATCTTCCTGAAGAGGTGCACAAAAACAACAAAAAATGGTTACCTCCAATTTATCAGGATGAGTGGGATCTGTACAATCCTGAAAAAAACAAGTCGTTCAATCATTGTGATACAGTAATGTATCTGGCATACCGTAACGGTAAGCCTGCAGGAAGGGTAATGGGTATAATACACAGGTTGTACAATCAGATTCATGATGAAAAGCATGGCCGGTTTGCGTTTATGGAATGTTATGAAGACCAGGAAGTTGTTCATGCACTACTGCAAAAAATTGAGCAATGGGCAAAAGAAAAAGGCATGACAAAAGTTGTGGGTCCTCTTGGTTTTTCTGATAAAGATCCGCAGGGTTTTCAGATTGAGGGCTTTGAATATCCCCCTTTTCTTGCAGCAGCCACAAACGCCCCTTACCTGCCTTTGATGGTAGAAAAAGAAGGATATATAAAAAAGGTCGATCTTGTCAACTATCTGACTCCCGTTCCTGATAAACTCCCTGAGATATACCAGCGGGTGCTGGAAAGGTTTAATCTACTGGAAACATTTGAAGTAGTGGAATTTAATTCAAAAAGGGATTTGAAGCCTTACATAATACCGGCACTTGAGCTGATGAATCAAACCTACAGTGAAATATACGGTTATGTGCCGCTTGACGATCATGAGAAAAAAGATCTTGCCAATAAATATTTACCTATTCTTGATCCTCGTTTCATCATTATGATCAAGGCAGGTGAAGAAGTAATAGCTTTTGCAATAGCTGTACCGGACATGAGTGATGGTATCAGAAAAGCAAAGGGCAAGCTCTTTCCGTTCGGTTTTATTTATATTCTGAGGGAGCTGAAGCAGTCGAAAAGTCTTCTGACACTTCTGGGAGGAATAAAGAAAGAGTATCGCGACCAGGGTCTGGATGTAATTCTTGCTCTGAAACTTTATGAGGCTGCAATAAAATACGGTATGGAATACTGTAACAGTCACCTTATCCTTGAGACTAACACCAAGATGAGGGCTGAATTCGAGAGGGTGGGTGGTCGTATATCGAAAAAATTCAGAATCTATCAGAAAGATCTTGTCTGAATAGAGCTTTCTCCTGACAACCCTCAAAACCTGAACACAAACGAAAGACCCAGCAATTCCTTGAATTGAATCCGGGCACTCTTTTTTGGTTTACCATCAGGACCAATAACAGGTGAACCATCCTTGTTCTTAACAATTGTTTTTGTGTCGTCGTCAAAAATAAAATGTGTATTGAATCTCAGGTCGGTAAACCAGTTAAGTTTTACCTGTGCAATCATTTCCCAGTCGATATCAATATTCTGCGGTTTATGAATATAGTTGGTAAAGAGCTGCAGTCTGTTGGTGATGGTTACTGTTTTCAGTGGTTTGAATTCATTTGTTATCTGCACGCTTCCACCTGGCTCATGCATCGACCTGCGGTCTTTTGGGACGCCGTATTTTGTCTGGTCTATTGTTGCAGTGTCGGGAACAAAAGTGGCTTTATACGAAAGCGGCGCAACATTAATTGATGTTGTCTTATCAGGCTTGTAATCCAGACCAATACCTAAGGTAAGCACAGCCGGATTAAAGAATTTCGAAACAGGAACAGAATCGTTAGGATAGTTGTAACCTTTTGATATCTGAGTCTTAAACAGCATTGTCGCACTGAAATCGAATTTACCGAAAGCTTTGTGATTCAGTTTTGAATTTGTTTCAAGCAGGTCGAGGTTCTTCCTTACCGGATTATCGCCCGACTTTATCAGGCCATATTTTAACCTCGCAAAATTGTTCGACGTAATTTTTAGTTCTTTATTGTTATAATCGGCATAACCAGTAATATCCATTGCGGTTGAGATACTGTTCTCCCCTCCCTTAACCCAGTTGGTTAGCATTGCCTGGTTGAAAACGAATGCAGCTTCGGAACGGTATTTCCAGTACTGCGGTTTTACATAAAGCTTGTTTACCTGTTGCAGTTTCCTGGTATCAACCTGTTTAATGTCGAGCTGAGCATCATATATATTGGAATGTTTTGATGGTCTTCTGAACATTATCCCTTCCTCGAGGTACAGACCAATTGTATTCCTGCCTGCACTGCCAACCCACACTGTTACAGAATCATCATACTCATTCCTGAGCCAGAAACGTTTCATGTCGCCCGACCTGGAATTAAGCCATACAGGAAGATTTGTTTCTGAAACGCCTTTAAACATAATAATTGTGGAATCGCGAGCCTCAATAAAATCAGTCAGTGCCTTTACCGCTGCCAGCAATGAATCACCTGTAAAAGAACTCCGGAAAACCTTAAAAGGATGATAATCAGCAAAAGCCTTTACTTCACTCAGGGTGTCAGTAACTATCAAAAGTATTGTATCTTTCATGCTTATTAAAGGCTTTGAAACAGCGGCTTCCGGTCTGGCAATAGTGTCGGTTCCGGCTTCTGCATATTTTATTCCAAGCGTATCTGCCTTCACAAGTGAATCGATTCTCCCTGGTTCCGTGAGCCCGATATTCGGAATCTTTAATGTCACCGAATCAAATACAAAAAATTTTTCTGGCGGGATATTAACCGAATCAAACGGATATCTCTCAAGAAATACTCGTATAGAATCAAATGGTTTGCTTTTTGCATAAAATACAAGCTGTCCTATTGCCACACGTAAAGGATCTTCAGCCAGTTTCCAGATATCCGACCTGTATTTCTGTTCCAGATAATTGATTGCTTCTTCAGGAGTTAATTTAATCTCTATGCGTTCCTGTTCAGGTTTTACATAGTAACCCAACCGTATCAGGGAATCACGCATAGTCTTGCCATTAATCACTTTCTGAGGAATTTCCTGTGGAAAAAGCATCGCATTGAAAAGCATTACAATTACTGCTGAAAGCAAATAAAACTTGTTGTTCTTCATCGGATTGTCCCCTGTTTAATTTCCAAAAATAAATGTTTTTATATTATTCCTCTCAATAATTTGATAACGTTAAAAAACAGAATTTTAATATAAAAATAAAAAAGTGCTCTTACACAGGACTGTATTGAAAGGCTGTGAATTTAGAATATTTGGCTGGTGGATATCATCCATGTTTTCGGTTAGCTGCCCGACTGCTATAAAACTTCATCAATATTTTGAGAATGGCTCGTAAATAGTTTTCTTTGCGGTTCGTCAGAATTTGAAATGAAGGACCTAACATCAGGACCGGAAGGAAAACTAATTTTCCAGTTTGCTGCACCCATGCTGCTGGGTAACGTTTTTCAGCAGTTATTTAACATTGCCGATAGCATTATAGTAGGGAATTTTATCGGCAAAGAAGCACTGGCTGCAGTAGGTGCATCATTTCCTGTGGTCTTCATTCTAATTTCTCTTATTATAGGTCTGGTAATGGGAACCACAGTGGTTATTTCACAATATTTCGGTGCAAGGGATATGGTGCGGGTTAAGAAGGCAATTGATACTATGTATATTTCAACCTTCTTCGGTTCAATACTTCTCACTTTTATTGGCTTTATCTTTAGTGCTCCACTGCTCAGGTTGTTAAAACTGCCCGAAGAGATTATGCCCCAGACAATTCAGTATCTTCATATTTTCATTGGCGGACTTATCCTGATGTTTGGTTATAACGGTACCAGTGCAGCACTCAGAGGCCTGGGCGATTCAAAAACACCTCTCTACTTCCTCATCATTGCTACTGTCGCAAATATAATTCTCGACATATTATTTGTGGCTTTTCTGAAAATGGGGATTGCCGGTGCAGCCTATGCAACAGTGATATCTAACGGTATTGCATTCCTGCTTGCCGCAATATATCTTAACAAAACTCATAAAATTATTAATGTAAAAATCAACGGTCTTATTTTCGACAGGGATATATTCTTCCAGAGTCTGCGTATAGGTCTTCCGAACAGCATACAGCAGACAATCGTTGCTCTTGGCGGGCTCGTTCTTATGGGAATTGTCAATAAATTCGGCACCAATGTTATAGCTGCATTCTCTGTAGCAAGCAGGCTCGATGCAATTGCCACGGTGCCAGCTATGTCATTCGCTCAGGCTATATCGGCATTTACCGGACAGAACATCGGAGCCAACAAGGAGGAGAGGATTAAAACCGGACTCGCCTCAACTCTGAAAATGATGGCCACAGTTACCTTCTTCACAACTCTATTCATCATTCTTGCAGGGAAATATATCATAAGCCTCTTTACAAATGATGGTGAAGTGATCAGAATCGGAGCACAGTACCTGACAATAGTAAGCCTGTTTTATATCTTGTTTACTCTGATGTTCATATACAGCGGAGTCATGAGGGGAGCTGGTGATTCATTCATGCCAATGGTTATCACGCTTCTTTCACAATGGATAATACGTATCCCCTTCGCATGGATAATGTCAGGAATACTTGGAGTAACCGGAATATGGTGGTCAATTCCTGCCAGCTGGCTCGTGGGCTTTTCATTATCATACTTTTATTACAAAACCGGCAGGTGGAAAAAGAAAAGGGTTGTCACATATATCGAGGAATTTTGATTTAACTTAGCAGAAGAAAATAGAATTTGCCATGATAAAATCAATGACCGGTTACGGTAAAGCATCTGTTGAAACACCCCAGAAGAAAATAACAGTCGAAATTAAATCACTCAACTCCAAGCAACTGGATATCAACACCAGGCTTCCATGGATATTAAGGGAAAAAGAACCCGAGATAAGAAATATCGTAGGCCAGAAGCTTGAAAGAGGAAAGATCGACCTGATAATATCATACAATATCTTTGAAGGTGAATTCCTACCGGTGATTAACCGGGCTGCCGTAAAAAATTATTTTTCTCAACTATCAGAAATTGCCGGTGAACTGGGAATAAATATCAGCGACCAGATTCTGTCGGTTATAATGAAATTTCCCGAGACACTGAATACAGAAAAAACAGAATTACCTGAAGAAGAATGGACTCTCGTGAGGAATCTTCTTGACCAATCCATTGACATGCTCGACAAGTTCAGGGTGGAAGAAGGCAGTGCCCTTGAAAAGGACATCAGGAATTCAATTAACCGTATTATTGAATCACTTTCAGGCATAGAAGAATATGAGCCAGGGAGAATAATGAAAATCAGAGAAAAACTAATGGCTTTGCTTGAAGAAAACATTCAGCCCGACAAGATTGACAGAAACAGGTTTGAACAGGAAATCATTTACTACCTCGACAAATTTGATATTAACGAAGAGAAAGTAAGGATTAAGCAGCATTGTTATTATTTTCTTGAGACACTGTCGGCTGAGACATCAAATGGAAAGATGCTTAATTTTATAGCACAGGAAATTGGGCGTGAGATAAATACTATTGGAGCCAAAGCCAATGATGCATCAATTCAGAAGCTGGTGGTCACAATGAAAGACGACCTGGAAAAGATTAAGGAGCAGCTTCTTAACGTACTTTAATGAAATATTGAACTGTAACAGGTTGCAATATATGCCGGAAGGTAAAGCAGTAATCATATCGGCACCCTCAGGTGCAGGAAAATCAACCATTATAAAACACCTGCTCGACAGCGGGCTGAATCTCGAATTTTCTGTTTCAGCTACAACGAGGCAGCCTCGTGGTGAGGAAAAAAATGGAGTAGATTATTATTTTCTAACTGTTGAAGAGTTTAAAAAGAAAATCAGTAATGGTGAATTTGTTGAATGGGAGGAGGTTTATGAGAATCACTTCTACGGAACTCTCCGGAGCGAGCTGGAAAGGATATGGGCAAAAAACAAACATGTACTTTTCGATGTGGATGTAAAAGGAGGTATTTCGCTTAAGAAAATATTCGGCGACAGGGCGCTGTCACTCTTCATTATGCCACCCTCGATAGAAGAACTTGAAGCGAGGTTGAAAAAACGCGGAACCGATTCCCCGGAAAAAATCAAAATCAGGATACAGAAAGCAGGCATCGAAATGCAATCTGCTGGTTTTTTCGACAGGATTGTTGTTAATGACGACCTTGAGAAAGCAAAACAGGAGGCATTTTCCATCATAAGCAATTTTTTGAATGGATGATTAGCAATAAAAAGATCGGATTATTTTTCGGCTCTTTCAACCCGGTACATCTAGGACATACTGCAATAGCCGGTTATATGGCAGAATATACAGACCTGCACCAGATATGGTTTGTTGTGAGCCCTCAAAATCCACTGAAGAAAAAAGAGACACTGCTGCCCGACAGGGACAGGCTTTACATGGTTGAACTTGCAATTGAGGGCAATGATAAATTCAGAGCATCTGATATTGAATTCCGGCTTCCTGCTCCTTCCTACACAATTGACACTCTCACATATCTGAAAGAGAAATACCCTGATTATGAATTCTGCATGATAATGGGTGAAGATAACCTTTACACTCTTCATAAATGGAAAAATGCAGAAGAGCTGGTAAAAAAATATCCCATATATGTTTATCCCAGAAAAGACTCCGTCAGGCCTTTAAATCCCGTGCTCGACGAACTTCTTAAAAAGGCTGAGATAACAATTGTAAATGCGCCTCTGATGGAAATTTCAGGCACATTCATCAGACAGGGAATAAGAGAAAAGAGAGATATGTCTTACTTTCTGCATCCCGCTGTTTGGAAATATATCAGAGAGATGCATTTTTATGAAAAATAGCCTGCTGTCAGTTATTGAGCTTCCGGATTATTTCCATTCCCCTTATCAGAGCCTTCTCATTATCAGGTATCATTTTATGATAACGCTCAGGCAGTGATTTTCTGAGTCCTTCAATCACATTTTCAATTTTTATCAAAGGTTTTATTTTCAGATATCCTCCCAGTACAATCATATTGAATGTCCTGGGGCTCTTCATCCTTGCAGCTTCTTCGGCGGCATCTATTCTGTATATTTCAATATCCTTCCGTTCGGGATGTCTGGTTATTCCATTGCCATCGTATATGAGCATACCCCCGGATTTGACAGATTTTTCAAACTTGTCGAGTGATTGCTGGTTAAGTATGATTGCAGTGTCGAACTGCCTCAGTATGGGTGAGCTTATTCTTTCTGTACTGATTATAACTGTGACGTTTGCTGTTCCTCCTCTCATTTCAGGCCCGTACGAAGGCATCCAGCTTACTTCAAAGTCCTGCATCATAGCTGAATATGCCAATATTTTACCCATCGACAGGATGCCCTGCCCACCAAAACCTGCAATAAGTATTTCCTCGGTCATATAAGTAGTTTATTTATTACTCATTATCATCCTTTGATTTTTCTGGTTCCTCGGGAGGTACTTTCAGATCGCCCGGCTGATAAAACTTAAACATATTTTCTTCCATCCATTTGTTTGCCTCTACCGGAGTCATTCTCCAACCTGAGGGACAGTTAGATACTATTTCGATAAAACATGTTCCCATATTCCTTTTCTGGTACTCAACTGCCTTTTTTATTGCTTTCTTTGTTTTCCTCACTGCAGCGGGTGTATGGACGCTCTGCCGGGTAACATAGCAAGTGCCAGGCAACATAGCAACGAGTTCGGTAATTTTCAAGGGATTACCCATTGTCTTCACATCTCTTCCGTAGGGTGAAGTGGTTGAAACCATTCCAGGAATGGTGGTAGGTGCCATCTGACCTCCTGTCATACCGTAGATTCCATTATTGATGAATATTATCAGTATGTTTTCCCCCCTGTTGCATGCATGGAGTGTTTCAGCCGTTCCTATTGCTGCAAGGTCGCCGTCGCCCTGGTATGTAAATACAAACCTGTCGGGCAGAAGACGTTTTATTGCAGTTGCAAGTGCCGGCGCGCGGCCATGTGCAGCCTCCTGCATATCTATATCAAGGAAATCGTACATAAGAACAGAACAGCCTACCGGGCATACACCAACAGTTACCGGTTGCAAGCCTTCCTCCTCTATCACTTCGGCAAGTATCCTGTGGGCTGTGCCATGCCCGCATCCCGGACAATAGGAAAACTGCTTGTCAGTCAGGATACTGGACCTTTTATAAACCAGATTTTCTGGCTGTATAATATCTTTATCACCCGTAACTACCTTCATTTTATTTTATATTTTAGATTTTAGATCTTCAAGAACTTCTTCCGGGGTGGGGATTACTCCTCCCATACGTCCGAAATGAGTGACTTCAGTCTGACCGTTAACAGCAAGTCTTACGTCTTCTACCATCTGTCCGGCACTCATCTCAACTGAAATGATGTGTTTCATCTTTCCTGCAAGTTCATTTATTCTTACTGAAGGAAAAGGATATAGTGTTATCGGCCGGATCAGTCCGGCTTTAATGCCTTCTGTTCTGGCAAGTTGAACAGCTTTCTGGCAGACTCTGGCGCTTGTTCCGTAAGCAACAAAAAGATATTCAGCATCTTCTGTTTGAAATTCCTCAAAACGGACCTCATTCTTTTCCATCTCACGGTATTTCGCCTGAATTTTCTGATTATGTTTTTCGTGCAGGTATGGGTCGAGATTGAGGGAGGTTATGATATTTCGTTCTCTTGTTGGCGGTTTTCCTGTGGTTGCCCACTCAGGCAGAGTTTTTTCCCTCTCCCTGTAAGGTTTTAGATAAACTTTTTCCATCATCTGGCCGATAGCTCCGTCGGAAAGGATCATCACCGGGTTGCGGTATTTGAATGCGAGGTCGAATGCAAGCTCAACGAAGTCGGCCATTTCCTGCACTGAGGCAGGTGCCAGTACCAGAAGATGGTAATCGCCATGTCCTCCGCCCTTACATGCCTGGAAGTAGTCCGACTGTGATGGCTGAATTGTACCGAGCCCAGGTCCTCCCCTTGCAACATTTACTATCAAACAGGGAAGTTCAGCCCCTGCGATATATGAAATACCTTCCTGCATCAGGCTTATTCCCGGGGAGGAAGATGTTGTCATAACTTTTTTTCCGCAGGCTGCACCGCCATATACCATATTGATAGCAGCCGGTTCACTTTCTGCCTGCAAAACAACCATCCCCGTCTTTTCGTAAGGATTAGCTTCCATGAGGTACTCAAGTATCTCACTCTGAGGAGTAATGGGATAACCAAAATATGCATCCACACCTGCTCTTATCGCAGCCTCGGCTATTGCCTCATTACCCTTCATCAATCTGAGTTCTTTTTCCATATATTCAGATTTTCTTTCTGTAAACTGTTATAACTCCGTCGGGGCAAACTACTGCACAATTTGTACATCCGTTACATGTATCCGGATTAGCCGGATAAGCATAATAATAGCCCTTGCTGTTAACCTCCGTGGCAAGGGCTATTGTGCCTGTAGGACACGTCACCACACAAAGTTCGCATCCCTTGCACCTTTCCACTTCAATCACAATGCTACCTTTAATCTTTGCCATTATTACTGTAATTTAATTATTTACAGGGTGATCCATATGAAATTTTTCAAGCCTATTCTTAAGTTCGTCAAACTGGTTTTTATGAACCATAGAAACACAAATTCTCAATCCTTCAGTGCGCTCACTGTCGGTAATTCTCAGAGATATGGCACTCATTCCGTAACGCAAGAGTTCCTCAAGGAGACTGCTGCCAGACATACCTGGATATGATACTGTAAAATAAAAGCCATCGGCTATGGGCTCGTCAATATCTTTATCGTAAACAATTTTAAACCCGTTCGAAAGAAAAAGCTGCTTCATGATCTTTGCTTTTTCGCCATAAATCTTTACATCTTCAACATATTTGTACTTTCCGTCGTTGACCGCCTTAAGCAGGGCTGCCAGACCATATTGTACAGAATGTGTCACACCAGCAGTTAATCCGTATAGTGCTCCGTAAATGAGTGCCTGTCCAAAGTTATCAGATTTAAAATATCTGAGCAAATCGGGGTATCTCCTGTTGAAAAGATGGTCGGAAACTGCCATAAGTCCTATCCTCTGGCCAGCATAACTGAACATTTTAGAACTTGAGATGAGGATTATATAATCCTTTGTATAGTGTGCAACTGTAGGCTGATAAGGTGGTATGCCCGGGACAGTGTAGTCTTTTCTGAAATCCATACCAAAATATGCCAGGTCTTCAATTACTATAACATCATACTTATCGGAAAGTTCACCGATAATCTGCAATTCTTCCTCGGTTAAACAGATCCAGGTAGGATTGTTTGGATTGGAATAGAGTATTGATGATATTTTTCCTCCCACCAGATAAGATTCCAGCTTGTCCTTCAGCTTCTTGCCTCTGTAATTATACACATCAAAAGAATAATAGTCGTGACCCAGCATTTTAACCTGTTGTTTATGAACAGGAAAGCCTGGATCGAGAAAGAGGGTACCTTCTTTAGTGTGGTCGTTGCGGTTTGCAACCAGGAAACAGAGCATGCTGCCCATAAGAGAGCCCACCGTGGGAATGCAGCCTTCGGGACTTACATCTATATTAAGAAATAGCTTGAGAAATCTTGATGTCTCTTCTTTCAAAGGTCTGATTCCATCAATGTTGGGATAGAGGGCACCGACACCTTTTTTTAATGCATCAATTTCAGCATCTATACCAATCTCCGGCGGAAGCAGCCCTGGCTCCCCAATCTCCATTCTGATATAACTGATGCCTGTTTCTCTCTCAATCTTGTTAACAAGTCTGATTACTTCCCTTATGCTTGCAGTTGCAGGATCATCTATTTCGTGCTCTCTCAGCTTCTCCCTTAAATACTCAGGTGCGAGGGGAATTTCAGCTTTTTTGTCGTTGTGTAATTTCATAAATTTTCACAGGTTGGAAGCTTAAAATTATAAACTTTATTAATTTCCAAATCTGCTATTTATCAGTTTTTAATTAATTATCAGCATTTTACATATTTATTAAAAAATATTAACCACCTGTCACGGTTTTTTTTATTTGTGGAATCCGGATATCATATTTCAGTAATTTTTTTCAATTTTTATTCGTGCGTCAACTGCTATAACGAAATTTTTAGTTCCAATCAGAGGGTTCAGGTCAAGTTCGCAGATTTCAGGAGCTGCTTCAGCAAGCTTCGAGAGCCTGCAAAGTACTTCAACAAACTTCCTTTCGTCAACACCCTCTTTTCCCCTTATTCCTTTGAAGAGAGGATAGCCCTTCATTGACTTAATCATATTTAATGCCACCTGTTCCGACACTGGAACAAGGGCATAGGAGATATCTTTAATCACCTCAACAAAAATACCTCCAGGGCCTGCAAGCAGCAGATGCCCGAAGTTTCTTTCAAAGGTCAGCCCTGCAAAAAGTTCTTCACCAGAAATATACTTCTGAACAAGCACCTTTTTGCATCCTTCAATGGCAATCAGACGGTTGAATACTTTTAATGCAGTTTCTGAATCGGTGATGTTAAGCACCACTCCTCCAGCATCGCTCTTGTGAAGGGGTCCGACAGCTTTCATAACTACAGGAAAACCGATATGTTTCAAAGCATCTTCAACCTCTTCAGCCCCGGTCACATACCGTGAAGGTGCAGTTTCTATGCCTGCTGCAAGTAGCAGCTCATCAACAACTGTCTGATCGAGATAACCAGCAGGCGATGAATCAATAATTTCACGTATCTTTTTTCTGTCGACACTGTAAACCGTTTCTTTATCCATTTCAGGCACAGGACGGTTCATTACCGATGCAAAGGCATTACCAAAGATTGCCTCATCAGAAAAATATATGTTCCCTCTCGCAACGAATTCATCCATCTCCTTTCTTGCATTGATGCCTGAAGGAAGTATGGCATATATAGGCTTTTTACATGATCGCATTTTCTTGTGAAGCACATCATAAGCCTCATTTACCGGAAATAGTCCAGGACTGCCGAATATGACAGCCATGGCATCGATGTTGCTGAACTCGTTTTCACAAGCATCTATTATCATTTCGAGTTGTTGTGCTGTGCCAGTTGCAAGGAAATCAACAGGGTTTGCCACAGAAGATCCAGGAAAAAGATTCTCTTTTAACCTCTCGGCAGCAGGGCCGGAAAGTGAGGGAATTTCAATACCTGATTTCGAAAGTATATCTGTAAGGATTACTGCTGGTCCTCCGGCATGGGTTATTATTCCTACACGCTTCCCATCTGGTATTTTGTTCAGCAGAACTGAGGCTACAGCAACCAGTTCGGTTCTGCTGTGGCATCTGATTATTCCGGCTTTTTTCATGAGTGCATCATAAGCCATATCGGAGCTTGCCATCGCACCGGTATGCGAAGAGGCTGCCCTCATCCCTGCTTCCGAAACACCTGCTTTCAATGCAGCAATTCTACATCCTTTTCTCACCAGAGAAGAAGCATGTTTTAGAAACTTCAGAGGATTATTAATGTTCTCAATATAAAGAAGCTTGACTTTCGAGCTCTTTCCTTCTATGTATGAATAATCTAAGTATTCAAGTATATCTTCAATCCCTGTCTGGGCACTGTTGCCCACCGACCATACTCCTGCAAACGGTACTCCGTGAGGCATTGCCATCTCCATAATAAAGACCGCCATGGCACCGGAACCCGAGATAAGTTCCACTCCGTCAGTCCTGAGCTCAGGAACTGGTGTGGTGAATACTCCGCTGTAGTTCATATTCAGGAGTCCGATACAGTTGGGACCCAGCAGTGTCCCGCCCACCGAACTCACAATATATGCTATCTTCTTTTCGAGCACCTTCCCTTCCTCACTCTCCTCCCCGAAGCCAGCGGAAAGAATAATGAAAGCCCTGACATCTTTCTCCAGTGCAAGAGTCTCGACTGCCTGCAGGCAAAACTTCGAAGGTATTGCTATAATGGCAAGATCGCACCGGGGAATAAGCGATATATCACGATACGAAACAAGACCCTGAACTGAGTCTGCTCTGGGATTCACTACAAAAAGATTTCCCCTAAACCTTCCATCCTTTAAATTTCTCAGAACTTTCCCACCTGCCTTGGTAATATCTTCCGAGCCTCCAACAACAACAATGCTTTCAGGGTTTATTAGCTTTTCATTAATCATATAATTGAAGTTAATGGTAAATGCTGTACATGATGTTCCATTCAAATACGCTGACTATCTGAAATAAAAAAGCCATGACCAATTGAACCCTTTGAAAAGGACACATGAGAATGAAAAACAAATTAGCAAACGGCCAATAAAACATTCGAAAAAATGAAAAATAGCACAGGTTAAATATACAAAATTCAATAAATAAGCTCTTCTGTTTCCCTGATTGCCCTGCCAAGTGAATTAATGAGGATTTTCTGGTCCTTAACTTCAATCTCCTCAGTAATTCTCTTATGAAAAAGTATCCTCGTTTTTTCTAATACAAAGTTTATTGAATTATCGAGTGGATGAAAATAGATTTCTTTTTCGGTTTCCTGTTTTCCTGTTATAAGAACCAGACCTCTGACTTTTCTCTTTTCCTTCTCAATGCTTGTTGCATAAATTCCGGGAGGAGGGACAAGTTTGTCTTCCTTATCATAAATATGCATCCTGAAGAAATTATGACCTGTTAATTCAAATTCTTTTGTTTCAGTCAATTGTCCCGTAATCATATAGAAGCTTTCGAGATAAGCATTAGCGCGTTGTATATAACCTTCGCTAATAGCTTTTCTGACACGTGTGGAACTTACTGCTTCATGTTCTATCTCCTGTTCAGGTATCTCTTCTGCTTCAAATCCATATTTCCTGCCCAGTTCCTGCAAAAAATGGAAATCACCCTGTCTGTGCCAGCCGAAGTAGTGGTTGAAACCCACAACAACAACTCTTGCACCAATTGTATCAACCAGATATTTTTTTACGAACTCTTCACAGGTGGTTTTTGCAAACTCAGGAGTAAATTCTACAATAATTACATTGTCGAGCCCTGTCTTTTCAAGAAGATAGATTTTCTCTTCAAGTGTTGTAATGAGCCGGAGGTTTTTCCCTTCAGTTTCCGGGTAAAGTACTTTTCGCGGGTGCGGGTAGAATGTAATAAGCAATGTTTCACCTTTTATGATGCTTGCATGGCGCTTGAGCCGGTTGATTATTGCTTTATGTCCGATATGTACACCGTCGAACGAACCGGTTGTGACAACCGGGTTATTGAATCTACCGACACCTTCAAAGCCTCTGAAAACTTTCATCTCTTAACCCTGGGTTTTCAGATTTTCCTTAACAAAATAGGCAACTTTTTCAATTGATGTTATCATATCGTACTCTTCAAGGTAAACATCAGGCGGAACCTTAAGGGACACTGTTGTAAAATTGAGGATTCCACGTATACCGTATCTGACAATCTCATCGCAAGTATTTTTTGCTGCATCGGGAGGAACAGTAAGGATTGCTATTGAAATGTTCAGATCTCTTATAGTTTGTTCCATCGTTTTGATATCGAAACATTTCACACCTGAGATCACCTTATTGATTTTCTGCGGGTCGTTGTCAAATGAAGCTACTAGGTTCAGTTTGGAGCGTTTCCCTCTGAAATAAGAAGCAACTGCTCTCCCGAGGTTGCCCATACCCACTATTGCAACATTAAGTCCTTCCTCACTGTCTATTATTCTTCCTATTGTTTCGACCAGTTCCCTTATGTCGTAACCTTTCCTTGCCCCGCTAGAATAGCCTATCAGCATAAGGTCGCGCCTTACCTGAACAGCGGTAATGTGAAGCAGTGCTGCCAGTTCGTACGAATAGATATAATTCTTCTTTTCAGCAAGCAGATTCAGCAGAATTCTTCTGTACTCGCTGAGCCTCTCAACTGTTTTTCCCGGTAATTTCATGTTTTGCATCATTGAATCCAGATTTATTTTTTGGTAATCTCACTGTAAATATACTTCCTTTGCCTATCTCACTTTCAACGCTTATAGTGCCTTTATAAAGATCTGTTACTTTTTTTACTATTGAAAGTCCCAGCCCGCTGCCAGTTGCATCTTTTATTTCTTCCCTCTTGATTCTGACAAACTCAGTAAAAAGGTTGTCCTTATCTTCAGGTCTTATTCCGATGCCTGTATCTGCGAACACTGCTATCACCTCGTCATCTGTACTATCCAGAATTATTTCAACCTTCCCGCCCTCGACATTATATTTTACAGCATTGGAAATCAGGTTATTGAAAATTATTGCCATGTCACCAGGATCTGCCAGAACTGTTGCATCGGATTTTTTATCCAGTTTAATCTCAACCTCTTTCTGTATGGCGTAAGGCCTAACGGTTGCTATTGAATCGGATGCTATCTCTGCAAGGTCGACAGGTTGCAATCTGTCTTCCCTTCTTTGAAGTTTTATCTTTGTAAAATCGAGCAGATCCATAATAAGCGTTCTCATTCCCTGAATCCTTCTCAGGGCTCTCTCTATTGGTACTGCATAATCATCTATTTTATCGCCAAGCTGTTTTTCCTTCATCATCACCAGGTAGCCTTCAATTGCATTAAGGGGTGCTTTCAGTTCATGCGACAGGACTGAGAGGAACTGGTATCTGACTTTCTTCCCTTCCTCGTTGAGCCGGTGAGTTATTCTTTTAAGGTATAATTGTTTTGTGATATGTTCCATACTCGATTTAAGCTCCTGCGGGGTGAATGGTTTGGGTATGAAATCGGTGGCTCCGCTGTGAGTGGCTTTTACCGCGACGTCGAGAGAAGCATACGACGTTATCATTGCTACTACAATATCAAGGTTGTTGTTGCGGATATAATCCAGCACATCCACACCCTGAATTCCGGGCAGTTTATTATCTAGAAGAATAATGTCGGGGTGTGTTTTTTCAATAATGGAAATACCTTCTTCTCCTGTTGCTGCCTCAATGACTTCGAATGTATAATCCTCATCCATAAACGGATAGGTTACTCTGAAATTATTCAGTATTCTCGCAACTCCCGACCTTATTCCGGGTTCATCGTCCACAACCAGTACTTTAAGAATTGCCATATTACAGATTTAAAAGTTTCATTATTTCATTGTCGAGCTGTTCAGGCCGCAGGCCCTTTTCAAGATAAGAATCGGCTTTTATCCATTCCTTTTCGTTGCGGGTATCGAGGCTAAAGATAAAGCCTGTCTCCCGTGCAACTCCTGTGGCAATTATTACCGGCACATCCGGGTATCGCTTCTTAAGCTTGTAGCACAGGATAAAGCCGCTGTCGTCATTCTCCATCATCAGGTCAAATATTGCAATATCAGGTTTATGCGTTGCTATATATGCTTCGGCTTCGGCCTGACTCTCCACGCCATCGACCCTGTAACCAGCTTTTTCAAGAGCCTTTACGGTCTGAAAAAGATAATCGGGGTCATCATCTGCTACCAGTACTGTGTAATCACCTTTATTCATGTTTTTTATAATTATTCTTTTTTTCTTGGAAGCACTATTCTGAAACTTGTACCCGTAGGTCCTTTTGCAGGGTCATCGTTCGACTGAAGGGTAATCTGTCCCTTGTGCATCTTTACAATACCATAAGCAGTTGCAAGGCCAAGACCCGTTCCCTGCCCTATGCCCTTGGTAGTAAAGAAAGGTTCAAAAATCTTTGATCTGAACTCTTCCTTTATTCCAGTTCCTGTGTCGCTTACGGTTATCATAATTTCTTCAGGTAAATCTTCGAGTTTTATCCTAATTTCTCCTCCCGAAGGCATAGCATCAACAGCATTCTTCACAAGGTTTGTTATTACCTGGGTCATCTGTTCAGGATCGAGCATAGCCTGAGGCTGGGTCATTTTATCTTCTATTATGACCTTAATATTTTCTGGAATTATAAGACTCTCAAGGCTATGGTCGACAATATCCCTCACATCCACTTCCTGATGACTGACCTGGTTTTTGCGTGCAAAATTAAGCAGTCCGGAAACAATTTTCTTGCATCTTGCTGCCTGTTCTGCTATAAGTTTGAGGTCTTCTCTTACAGGGTCGTCGGGTGCGCACTCTTCAAGAAGAATGTTACTGTACATTATCACCACTCCGAGCGGATTATTCAGTTCATGTGCTATACCCGCAGAGAGTTATCCCATATGTGCCAGTTTTTCAGATTGTTTCAATGCCTGGCGCATTGTACTAAGTTTTTCGTTTGAAAGTTCCAGTTCTTTCACCGATTTATGAAGCTTTTCGATAGTCCATGGCAGGCACATTTCCGACTCTGCCAGTCCTTTTTTTATGGCAATGGCATGTTCAACGCACGTTTCATATCCGCATGCACCGCAGTTAAGGTGGTCTTTCTCTGTTATCTTGCCCATTGATGCCAATATATCACTAACATCAATCTCCTCCTCTGCCGAGATAACGCGGTGATCTTCAGGGTAGAACTTTGCTGAAAGATCGAGTGATGAAAAATCTTCAAGATTTCTAAGCCATTCCTGTCGATCGAGTTTCATCATCTTCTTGCGGGCATAACCTGCAACAAGTGAACGGCGGTTATACTGGCTTCCTTTTTTCGACAAACCAGGACCCATGATACAACCCTCACAGCAAAGTAGTTCCATATGGCAATCCTGTACAAGCCCTGCCTCAAGTTCCTTCAGAGCACTCTGAAAGTCAATTCTTCCTTCGGCTGCAATAATATTTCCATTTACAGCATCATCGTCGATATCGGCAGTTTGAAGAAGCCCCCTTGTTACAGGGAAAATAGCTCCTCGTCCACCTTCAGGTGGATCAAAATCTGAAGGTACGGCATTCTCCTGATTAATACCTTTCTGTTCAAACAGTTCCCTGAGCTCGACAAAAGTTATTGCTTCATCAATCTCTGAATTCTCAGCTTTCTTCGCTATACATGGACCAATAAATACTACCTTTAAATCACTGCCATATTTTCTTCTGATTACTTTTGAGGCGGCAACCATAGGTGAAACGATTGGGGCGAGCCGGTCAACAAGTGATGGGTGGTAATATCTTACGTAGTTAACAATGGATGGACAGTCGGATGTTATATAATATTTGTTTCCTTCTTCAATAAGTTTTCTGAAACGTTGGGCCACAAGGTCGGCTCCGAATGACACTTCTGCAACAATGCTGAAACCGAGTGCCCTGATCATCCCAACAAGTATTCTGTGATCGGATATTTCAGAAAACTCAGCAGGGAAGCTTGGAGCCACTATTGCTGCTGTCCTGTCGTTTTTCCTAAGAAGTGTTTCTACCCTGTCGGTAGTCTTAAGAAACACCTTTGCTCCCTGGCTGCACACTTTGGTACAGTTGCCGCAAGCTATACACCTGTCGGCAATAACTTCGGCCTGTCCTCCCGCTATCCTGATAGCTTTTGCAGGGCACTCCCTGACACAGGTGTAACATGTACGGCAGAGTTCTTTTATGGTATAAACAAGCATGATCTTTTCTTTAGTAAAACATTACAACAGAACATCTCTTTTACTGAAATAAGTGTGCAGAATTTTTTTATCCTTCAATAGTTCATCTTTATCAAGATATTTTCCACGGAAATCTGCCAGATGTCTGGAAAACGTCTCAATCTGAAGGATATCGGACTCTTCAGTCTGGTAAATCTGTTTGACGCGGTTTTTAAGATCTTCTTTCGACATACACACCTGCAGTCCGGCACCATTCACACAGCCACCCGGGCAAACCATTACCTCAACAATGTGATACTTCCTGCCCGATGCAATTGACTGATAAAGACGTGGCAGGCCTGAGAGTCCATCTACAACTGCAACTGCAATTTTCCTGCCGCCGGGAGCAAATTCTGCTTCCCTGAAAGAGCCACCGCTTCTGATGTTACGGAACATCTTCCTATCGGCATCCTTGCCAGTGAGTCTGAAGAATATTTTCCTGACTATGCTCTCGGTAATTCCTCCGGAAACCTCCGCAAGAACCGACAGAGCGCTCCGGACGTTGAGCGGTTCGTCAGCAGCTTCGCCTTCAGTACCTGAAACATCTATTCCGTACAGTCTTATCAGTTTCACCAATTCTCTGACAGTCAAAACGGAATCAACATCACAAATTCCCTTTGTCATCATTGAATCGCGGCGTGCTTCGAACTTCATCGCCGTACACGGCGTAACCGACACGGAATATATCTGTTGTGGTTTGATGCCCAATTGTTTTGAAAGAATTGTCTTTATAAGGGATCCGGTAATCTGTTGGGGGGGCTTAAGTTTTGAAAGGTTTTCCAGTTCATCATGCAATGACTGTTCCGCATATTTTACCCAGGCCGGGCAGGCTGAAACGAACAGAGGGCTTTGGTCAGTCGCATCTGTTCTTTTAAGTATTTCTTCTGCCAGCGCTTCTATCATTATGTCGGTTCCGGTTCCTGTAAGAAAGACCTTGTTGAATCCTATCTTTTTCAGTATCCCATTAAGTATCCTGTCAATATCTTTTGGTGCCTTGATGCCGAGTTCTTCAGCAACAGCCAAAGGAACCATTGGTGAGTATTGCACTACTTTCAGATAATCATGGTTGCTGAGGTATTCCTGAACCTCAGTAATATTCTGTTTCACATGGAGGGCTCCGGTAGGACACACATTCACGCACTGTCCGCAGTTTATGCAACTCGTAAAATTAAGATCCTGATTCATTGATGTCCCGACACGTGTTTTCTGTCCTCTGTTTATAAAGTCGAGTGTGGACACCGTGACTAATTCTTCACAAACCCTGACGCACAGGCCGCACAGAACACATTTCGAAAGCTCTTTCACTATGGAGTGACCTGACTGGTCAATGCCGGGTTTAATCTTCCTGCCCTTTATTCTCCTTTCTCTTATATTAAGCTCAGCAGCAAGTCGCTGAAGTTCACAGTCAAGATTATTTATACAGAAGAGGCATTCATCGGGATGTTTTGAGAGAAGCAGTTCCACTATTGTCTTTCGGGCTTTAATCACCCGCGGGGAATGTGTTCTGATGTTCATCCATTCTTCTACAGGTTCGGAACAGGCTGTAACCAGGTTTTCCCTGCCTTCTACCTCCACCACACATAGCCTGCATGCGCCTGTAGGAGTAAAATCCTTCATCCTGCAGAGGGTGGGAATGTTTATACCGTTTCTGTTAAGAGCCGAAAGAATTGTCTCGCCCTTTTCTGCTGTTATCTTCCTGTTATTTACCGTTATTGAGAACAACATATCCCTTCTTATTTTATTATCACTGCTCCGAATTTGCAAACTTCATAACAGATGCCACAGCCAGAGCATTTTTCCTCAACTATAAAGAATGGCTGCAGCCTGGTTCCGTAAATAGCATTCTGAGGACATCTGGTGGCACAAACCGTACAGCCAGTGCATTTTTCAACATCAATTACAAATGTTCTTAATCCCCTGCATACATTTGCCCTGCACTTTCTGTCGAAGATATGTTCTTCGAATTCATCTCGGAATTTTTCAAGGGCGCTGAGGAACGGGTTAGGTGCTGTCTGACCGAGCCCGCACAGTGAAGCATCTTTCATCACCGATGCAATAGATTCAAGCTGCATTACACCCTTGAAGCGTTCGAGTGTGGTAAATGAATCTTCTCTTTCAGGCTTTCTTATGACACTCTCAAGAATTTCAAACATTCTGGCTGTGCCTTCCCTGCAAGGTATACATTTACCGCAACTTTCATTATGAATAAATTCCATGTAATACTTAACAAAATCCACAATGCATGTTGAGGTATCTATTATGACAAATCCTCCTGCTCCCATGCCAATACCTTTCTCCTTCATCACTTCATAATCTATCGCTGTATCGAGCGAGGCTTCATCAATAAAATACCCCGAGGCACCTCCTATTTCAACAGCCTTGAATTGACCACCATCCCTGATTCCATCAGCAATTTTTTCTACAATATATCTAATTGTCGTACCCATTTCAACCTCAACTACTCCAGTATATCTTCCCTTGCCCGATACAGAGAAGATTTTTGTTCCCTTGCTTTTTTCAGTGCCAATGCTTCTGAACCAGCCAGGTCCATTTTCCATTATAAGAGCTACATTCATCAGAGTTTCAACATTATTTATGACTGTTGGTTTACCTGCGAGTCCATAGTTAGCAGGGTACGGGGGTTTCAACCTCGGCATGCCTCTTTTCCCTTCAAGGCTGGCAATAAGAGCGGTTTCTTCACCGCAAACAAAGGCACCCGGATCAGTTCGTATCTGGATATCAAGGTTAAAGCCACTTGAAAAAATGTTATGACCCGTTATTCCGTATTCTCTTGCCTGTTCAAGAGCTTTCGTAATACGTTTACGCGCAATGCCTGTGCCCGCTTTGAGATAGATGATTGCTGTGGTAGCATCGATGGCATATGCTGCAATAGCTATACCTTCTATCAGTCGGTGAGGATCGCTTTCGAGAATTGTCGTTGCGACAAAAGCCCCGGGGTCACTCTCTTTTGCATTGCAGATAAGATATCTGGAAGAAGCACTGGTATTGAGAGCGCTTTTCCATTTTGCACCTGTCAGATAGCCTCCGCCACTGCGACCTCTTAAACCGCTCCTCTCAATTATATCACAAACTTCTGAATGAGTATAATTCCTGATGGTTTTAATGAATGTGCGGTAACCGCCCCTCGCAATATATTCCTCAATACTTTCAGGGTCGTAGCAGCCACAGTTGCCCAGAACTATTCTTTTCTGCCCTGCAAAAAAGGTAATCTCATCAATAAACGGTATTCCTGGCCACATCCCGTAATCTTTTGACCCCTTCTGTCCAACAATATCTTCTTCAGGAATGTCATTGTGAAAAACTCCATCGAGCAGTGGTTCAACTTTTTCTTCTGTTATGTTCCTGAAAAATAGTTTATTCTTTCCCGGAAGCTGGATACAGATAAAAGGTTCGAAATTTAAAGGTCCCGCACAACCTGTATTAATTATCTGTGCCTCTGAGTTTCTAGAAGAAAAATAAGATTTGGCTGCAATGTAAGTACTTTCTGCGCCCGATATAACACTTCCTGTTCCCGAAGAGATATATATTACCGGATGTTCATACTTTTCCCTGCGTATTTTTTTGAGAACTTTTTCGGTCTCATCCGGAAGTATCTCATGTTCAAAAAGCAAGACTCTGTCAATCAGGAATTTCTTAATATTCTCCATCTCTGTCGGGCATTTTACAGTTTTTCAGATTCTTTCCTGAGCATATCAATTATTGATTGTACATGCTCGGGCTTTAACTTCAGATGGTATTTCCCATTGACAACAAGGATCGGGCCATGCATACATCCTCCCATGCAGCTCGACAGCTCATAACTGAATTTGCCGTCGCGTGTTGTTTCACCTGGCTCAATGCCAAGCTCTTCCTTAATCTTTCCCACTATTGCACCTGCACCATTCAGATAACATGAAGTTCCGTTACACACTACAAGATGATATTTGCCACGGGGTGTAAACCTGAACTGGTCATAGAAAGTTGCCAGTCCGTATATTTTTGTGGTACTCAGCCCCATCAGTTTTCCCACTTTTCTTATTGCTTCTTCCGACAGGTAACCTGTTTCTTCCTGAATTTCCTGAAGAAGCGGAATAAGATCATCCCTTCTGCCAGCTTTATACCTGCTGATAATGGCATCGGTTGCCTTTTCGTTCTTTTTCATCAGTGATAAAATCTTCTGAACAAAAATAATAAATTATTGTTAATTAAAAAACATTGTTATTTTATTAACAATAAGATTAAAATAAATCGAATTTAATACTGTTTATTAATTATTTAAAATTTTATTCAAATCTGGTATTTGATTTTTAATTTAATCCTTGAATGAAAATTATTAATAATTTTTCAGCAAACAATATAAGATAAAATTATGAGTGCTTTAAAATTATGATTATCTTTGGTTGTATTGTTCACAAATAAACAAAACAATGCCGGAAAGCAGGTTTGAGATTCAGATTTGTCTGGGAAGCAGTTGCTTTTCACGCGGAAACAAGAATCTGGTAAAAATAATTCAGGAATATCTTAAAAAGAATCATATTGATGATAAAGTAGTTTTCAAGGGTTCAAGGTGTATGGGGTATTGCAGTGAAGGGCCCAACCTGGTAATAAACGGTAAAATTATAAAAGGCATTAATGCCGCTGAGGCCGAAGCAATACTCGACCGTGAACTACAGAACATTAAATAAAACTCCATTAAAATGCATAACTCCTCACCGGTTTTATATATTAACGAAGAAAAATGCAGGAATTCCTATGCATGCGTAAGGGTTTGTCCTGTGAATGCCATCGAGGTAAAGCCTCAGAGAAAGCATCCGTACATTCTTCCGGACAAGTGTATTGGCTGCGGGTTGTGTTATATTAGTTGCTCGGCAAAAGCTGTTGAGTTCCGCGATTCACGCCAGGAGGTAAAAGAGCTGCTGGCTTCACCACGCAAAACTGCAGCGCTGGTAGCACCCAGCATTGCTTCTGAATTTGACGATATAACAGACTACCGTAAATTCGTCAGCATGATCAGGGCTCTCGGCTTCGACTATGTGCATGAAGATTCTTTCGGAGTAGATCTCGTTGCCCGCAAATACGCCGAGCTTTTCGAAAAAGCGAAAGGGAAATATTACATAACTGCCAACTGCCCGGTAATTGTAAAACTTATCGAAAAGTATTTTCCGGGACTCGTACCCAATCTGGCGCCTATTGTCTCACCTATGGCAGCCACAGCGATGGTCGTAAAGGATTTGTACGGACCAGATGTGGCTACCGTATTTATAGGACCGTGTATAGAAGCCAAGGACGAGAAATTTCTTTACTCATCGGGCAAACTTGTCGACAGTGTCCTGACATTCATTGAACTGCGCCAGCTCTTTGAGGAAGCGGGTATTCAGGAAAGGCTGGTCCCGATGTCGGAGTTCGACCCGCCCCATGGCAACTGGGGAGCACTCTACCCGCTTGCCCCGGGAATCATCCAGGCTGCCGGTATCAGGCGCGATATGGTGACAAGCAGCATAATAACCGCATCGGGCAAAGAAGAAATATTCGAGGCAATAAGTGATTTCGACCGCTACATCGATTATATCCTCCACCATTTCAACCTCTTCTTCTGCCATGGATGTCTCCTCGGTCCGGGTATGGAGAACCACACCGAAAGGTTCAGGCGCAGGGCTCTTGTAAGAAAATATACACAGAAGAGGGTTGACCTGCTCGACAAGAAAAAGTGGGAGGAAGATATGAAGAGATGGTCGAAACTGAACCTTACTGCAACCTTCAGAGCCGATGACCGGCGTGTACCTGACCCACCAGAGGATAAAATAAAGGAAGTCCTCAATATCATCACAGGAGGTAACAACGAAGAGTACCTCAACTGCAGCGTATGCGGATATAAATCGTGCCGCGATTTTGCAATAACCGTTGCTAAAGGACTTGCTATCCCCGAAATGTGTCATGTGTACAACATAAGAAATAAGCAGGAATACATTGAATCGCTCAGGCAGACAAACAGGAAACTGGCTGAGACCAAGAAAGCCCTTAAGGAATCGGAGGAAGCTGCAAGAAAAGAAAAAGAAGCAGCACAGGATGCATCTGACATGCTTCACAATATGCTCGAAAAACTGCCATCGGGAGTGGTAATTGTCGACAGCAACCTGAAAATAATGCACTCAAATCAGAGCTTTATAAATATTGCCGGAGAAGATGCTAAAGCCATTGCCGAAATTATTCCCGGGCTTGCAGGAGCAGATATCAAAACACTGCTTCCGTTCAATGTTTATAATATGTTTACATACGTCCTGCGCGAAGACCAGCCAGTGCTGAACAAGGATATCAAATACGACGACAGGATGCTCAACATATCAATTTTCCCCATCAGGAAAAACAAGATCTGTGGAGCAATAATACGTGACCTTTACTCGCCCGAGGTATACAGCGAAGAAGTTACTGCCCGTATTTCGGAAGTAATTGAGAAAAACCTTGAGATGGTCCAAAAAATAGGTTTTCTGCTCGGTGAAGGTGCCGCCGAAACAGAACAGATGCTCAACTCAATAATTGAATTTTACAAAAAGGTTAAAACAAGGTCGGAAAGCAGCTAAAAACAATTTAGATGGCAAAGGATTTTTTTATCGAGATAAACAGCCAGCAGCGCAATCACGACGGTCAAAGAATATGCGGTGATGTGTTTCTTTACAAATATGTGCAGGAAGAAGACCGTGTAATTGCTGTGCTCTCCGACGGTATGGGTCACGGGGTGAAAGCCAACATGCTGGCTACCCTTGCCACAACCATGGCGCTCAACTTTACACGTGAGCACAAGGATGTCAACAGGATAGCTGAGATAATAATGAACACACTCCCCGTCTGCAGCCAGAGGAAGATAAGCTATGCCACCTTCACAATAATAGATATTGAAAGCAATGGCAGAATATCCATACTCGAATATGATAATCCGCCTGTAATAATTCTCCGGGGCAGCAATTACATAGATATTGACTGGTCGACGATTAAGCTTGAAAAAGGGAAACATGCCGGCAAGTCGCTTCGAAAGTACACCTTCATTCCAAAAAAAGAAGACCGTATCATAATTTGTTCCGATGGCGTCACGCAGAGCGGAATGGGAAGCGATACCTACCCCTTTGGCTGGGAGCGGGAAAACGTCATAAAATATGCCACAGGACTTATTAAAGGTGACCATTCAATTTCGGCTGACGCACTAGCCAACAAAATTGTAACAATGGCTAACAAAAACGACAATTACAGGCCGCAGGATGATATCAGCTGTGCTGTCATCTATTTCCGCGAACCTCGCAAACTGCTTCTTTGCACAGGTCCTCCCTACGAAAAGGAGAAAGACAGGGAACTGGCAAAGAAGGTTGAGGAGTTCAAGGGTAAAGTGATTGTATGCGGGGGAACGACAGCTGATATTATTGCACGCGAGTTGAACAGACCAATTACCGACAATCTTGTTTTTGAAGACCCCGAACTTCCACCCGAAAGCTTTATACAGGGCATTGACCTCGTTACTGAAGGAATCCTTACCCTTCAGAAAGTTAACGAAATACTTAAGACATACAACAACAGTGTAAGACTCGGGAAAGGACCTGCCGACAAAATTGTGAAACTGTTCATGGAAAGCGATGAAATTCATTTTATTGTAGGCACTCGAATCAACATAGCACATCAGGATCCCAACCTGCCCGTTGATCTTGAAATAAGAAGAACTGTTGTGAAAAGAATTGCCCGGCTCCTGGAAGAAAAATGGCTTAAGAAGACAACTTTTGAGTATATCTGACAACCTGGCCAAACAGGACAGGCTGTATAACAGGATATGTAAGTGCTGATGGCATATCATCTGAAAATACAACCTCTTCAATTTCTTCCCTGTCGCTGAAGTTTTCCATCTTTTTTATTTCGGCAAAGTATAACCTGCCATATCCTGTAACACCTTGTTCTTCAACCGAATATGTTGCAACACAATGAAGATCGAACAAAACTGCTCCCGTCTCTTCAGCAAGTTCCCTGCAAGCAGCCTCTTCCGGTGTCTCACCCTCCTCCACATGCCCTGCCGGCATCTCCCATGTGTGTTTTCCCCGGTGTCTGACAAATACCCACCTGCCCCTGTAACAGCATCCTATTACAGAATACGTAATTCCCTCCTCCGGCATATAATCCGGCTCATGGAAGACAATCCTGACCCGAGACAAATTCATAGACTGTAGCGTTTTACGTGGTCATAAAACCAAAATTCAGGTAGTAAGGATAAGATATTGGTAATTTTTGCGGTAATTTAAGTATTTTTGCCGGGAAATATTTTTCCTGATGCTCCTTCTTCTGATAATTTCAGAATTTCTGACCTTTGCCGTCATAAAAATCCATTTAAAGGGCCGCTCAAGAACAAGGTACTATCTGGCAATGCTCTTTAACACGGTTCTGAGCATCTATCTATGGGCACTTTATATTGAACTTAACTCATTCAGGGGATTTTATGACGACCAGTTTCATATATGGCTGAAAATGAGCTTTAACGGAGCATTATGTGCCATATTTATACCGAGGATTATTTTGATAGGATTTCATTTTGCCGGGATGCTCATAAAAATAAAAGAAGGAGGCCATATACGAAAACTCACAGATGCAGGCTTTGTATTATGGTTTATAATTTTTGGAGTGGTCGTTTACGGTTCAGCTTACGGCAGGTTCGATGTAAGAACAGAGGAAGTCACTATACATAAGGAAAGTCTTCATCCAGACCTTGAAGGATTCACCATTGCACTGATATCCGACCTTCATCTTGCCGGATTTTATAATCATCAGAAATTCCTGAAAAAACAGATGGAAGTAATTAACTCTTATTCTCCCGACATTGTAGTTAACTCGGGAGATTTCGTGAGTTATGGCTGGAGAGAATCAAATGGGATGGACACCATTCTGGCAGTAGCGTATGGTAGACTTGGAAATTATGCTGTTTTTGGCAATCATGACATGGGAACCTACCTGCCCGCTGCAGACTATACCGAAAGGGAATCTAATATTCTGATGATCAGAGATTTTATTCATAAAGCTGGTTACCAGTTACTCACTGACAACAATGTCATTATCAGAAAAGGAGAGGCTTCAGTCAGTATTGCCGGCATCACAACCAGAGGAAGACATGGTCATATAAAATACGGAAATCTCTCAAAAGCACTTGAAGGAACAGAAAATGCCGATTTCAGAATATTAATATCACACGATCCCAACCACTGGAGGAAAGAAGTGGCAGGTAAAACCGGTGTTGACCTGACACTTGCCGGACATACACACGGCATGCAGATTGGTATTTTCACAAAAAAATTCAGATGGAGTCCTTCCAGATATTTTTATCCGGAGTGGGGTGGATTATACCACGAAGGAGGTCAATGGCTTTATGTAAACCGGGGACTTGGTGTGCTGGGCATTCCCTTCAGGATATGGATGCCGCCTGAGATAACAATAATCAGACTGACCGGGAACCTCCAGCAAAAGGCCATATCATCATTTTAAACTTATCTATTAACTCCTATTTTAATTCATGTTTGAATACAGAATTATACGCTCTTCACGCCGGACCCTTGGAATAGTTGTAAGCCCTGAAAAAGGTGTTGTTGTAAGGGCACCTTACCGTGCAACTGTTGAAGAAATCAGAAAGTTCGTTGAAGAAAAGTCTGAATGGATAGAGAGACATCTTACCATATTTGGCGAAATGAAAAGTCTGAGCCATACAGGCAAAGATGGAGAGCACATAATGTTCCGGGGCAGGGAGTACCGGGTTTCCGTTATGCAGTCAGATATTATTAATGTGACACTGAAAGATGGGATTCTGGAAGTCGGGTCACCCCATCCTGAGAAAATATCAGCAACGAAGGCAATTATTGAATTATGGTACAGACACAATGCTGAAGTCATTTTGAGGAATATGTTCAAGGATGTACTGTTCAGGTACTCCGTCCAGAATTTTAAACCTGCTCAATTGACAATCAGGAAGATGAAAGGAAAATGGGGAAGCTGCACCAGCAAAGGCAGGATAACCTTAAACTCAGAGCTTATAAAACTCAATGATTCTCTGGTTGAATATGTTATAATACACGAACTATGTCATTTAAAGCATCCGAATCATGGAGAAGGTTTCTATAGCCTTCTTGGTGAGCTTGTCCCTCAATGGCAGGAAATGAGAAAGCAATTAAAAAAATACGTATTCTAAAACATTCTAAGTTAACAGTAATAATTATCTCAGATTTCGAATTCCTGGAATTTATCGGGTATTGAAATATTTTTAAATCCGGCTTCTGTAAGTTTTTCTGCAAAGAATTTCTGGGCTTCGTAGTCGCCGTGTACAAGAAAAACTTTTTCGAGTGCAGAAGGATCCTGGCACTGAAGGAAAGATATCATTTCCTGGTAATCGGCATGGCCGCTGAATGATTCTATCTTACGGATATCGGCATTTACCTTGTAAACTGTTCCGTGTATTGAAACCTCCTTTGCACCATCGAGGAGTCTTGCACCGAGAGTTTGAGGTGCGCAGTAACCCACTGCAAGAACAGTATTTTTACTGTCCTGAATGCTGTTAGCCAGGTGGTGTTTTACGCGTCCAGCTTCCATCATTCCCGATGCTGAGATGATGATACATGGTTTATCATAGTCATTCAGCCTTTTGGAGTCTTCTTCCTTTGTTATGTAGTGAAGGGCATTAAAGCCGAATGGGTCGGGGTCCTTTTCCATTGATTCGAGTACTTCACGGTTGAAGCATTCCGGGTGCATTCTGAATATTTCGGTAGCGTTTACTGCGAGGGGGCTGTCGACAAAGACCTCTATTTTAGGCAGCAGGCCGCTTTTGTAAAAGTTATGTATTGAATAAACAATCTCCTGTGTGCGACCCACGCTGAAAGCTGGTATTATAAGTTTTCCTCCTTTGTTGACGCATGTATCGATAACAATCTCAAGCAGTTCTTTTTCTGCATCCTCTTGAGCCGGGTGCAGGCGGTTGCCGTATGTTGATTCAGAGATAAGCCAGTCGGTCTGGGGAAAAGGTTTGGGAGGTGCGATAATTCTGTTTACAGGCCGGCCTATGTCGCCAGTGAAGGCTATTCTTTTTATCTGTCCGTTTTCAATAATCTGGAGGGTTGCCACACCGCTGCCGAGCATATGGCCTGTGTTTGTGAACTTAACCTTAATGTTTTCATCAATTTTGAATTTCAGGTCGTATGGAATGCCGATAAATCTTTTCATACATTCTACGGCATCTTCCTGGGTATATATAGGGGTTACGGCCGGAAGACCCTTTTTAAGTCTCTTTTTATTAAATGTATGGGTATCCTGTTCCTGTATGTGTCCTGAATCGGCAAGCATTATTGAGCAGAGGTCGCGTGTAGCGCTGGTGCATACCACCGAGCCTTCGAAGCCCAGCCGGTGGATGTATGGGATCAGTCCGGAGTGATCAATATGTGCATGAGTAAGTATTACATGGTCGAGTTCGGAAGGTTCGAAGCCAAGGTTACGGTTCATGGCGTCGGTCTCGAGGCCTTTTCCCTGAAACATTCCGCAATCGATAAGGATTTTTTTACCAAGGTCGGTGGTTAACAGAATTTTGCTGCCTGTTACTTCGCGTGCAGCACCAAGAAATTTTAAAAGCATGTCGTTTGATTTTAAAGAATCGTTAAAGGTAAAAATTTTAATCAATTTTTTCCCTGATATAACAATTCTGTATATCCTGCTGGCAATAAAATTCAATCTTTTGATTTTACCCATTTTTCCCTGCCCGGCTTATACCAATCAGACATGCCCCATGGGAAAGGACACACAGGCTGCTCCTTCGAAGCTAATAATTTAAAAATGAATAATATTCAAGCTCCTTCTAAGGGGGTTGGGGGTAGCCCCCTCTCAGGGGGTTGGGGGTAATTCTTTTGCACAGGGCTCAAGGCACAGGGCTCAGGTCGTACGTATTGAAGTAATTATCCTTAACCTCTACGAGGTAAAAAAACAATCATAATTGAAACCATCATCTACAATACCGTATGCCCTACGGGCAATAAGATAATCTCCTGAAGCTAATTCCGCATACAGGGATTCGGAATCCAAAATTGACATATAACCTGTACCCCGTAGAGGTTCAGGTCTTATAGACCTATGGTATTAATCATCCATTTAAATTCCCCGTAGGGGATATGGAATATTCAGGAACCCGTTTCTCTGACCCCCTTTCTTATTTCCCTGCCCGGCTGACGCCAGTCAGACAGGCCCCAAGGGGGAAAAGAGTTTACATGAACTACTTAATTACAATTAAATTTCGGAGTCCCGCTTTGCGGGATAAATTCCACGGAGATCCCGATAGCGCAGCGTATCGGGAACAATTGAATTACAATTGAATTACTATCGAATTACTATCGAATCCCCGCCGAGCGAAGCGAAGCGCAAATGACAACTGAATGACTACAGAATGACGCGCTGAGCGAAGCGAAGCGCTAATGACCATCGAATGACAACTGAATGACGCGCCGAGTGAAACGAGGCGCAAATGACCTTAAAAACTAGCACGCGCTTGCCCGCCGTGCTGCCAATCGGCAGTCAGGCGGGGATTGACGCTGATTCCGGCTTCGCCGGAAACGCAGGTTGACGCGGATCAAAACCAATTGCGCCGGGAACTAAGGTTTCATTTTCAACTAAACATCTCGTCCCGGCGCCAATTATTGCTCGATTTCTTAGCTACAAACAGATCGCTCCTACGGAGCTAATAATTTAATAATGAAAACATTAAAGCCCCCTGCCAGGGGGTTGGGGGTAATTCTTTTGCACAGGGCTCAGGGCATAGGGCTCAGGTCGTACGTATTGAAGTAATTATCCTTAACCTCTACGAGGTATAAAACAATCATAATTGATACCATCATCTACAATAACGTATGCCCTACGGGCAATAAGATAATTCAGGTAAGCTAATTTCGCATACAGGAATTTGCAATCCAAAATTCACATATAACCCGTACCCCGTAGGGGTTCAGGTCTTATAGACCTATGGTATTAATCATCCATTTAAATTCCCCGTAGGGGATATGGAATATCTTACGGTCAGGGGCGAAAGGAAGCTAAGAAATAGTTAGATAGAGAACCCCCTCTTTACGAAGTAGAGAGGGGGTTTGGGGGTGAGTACATAAGGAAAAACGAAAGTTGAGTCTCGCTTTGCGGGATAAATTCCACGAAGATCCCGATATCGCAACATATCGGGAACAATTGAATTACTATCGAATTACAATTGAATTACAATTGAATTACTATAGAATTACTATAGAATTACTATAGAATTACTATAGAATTACTATCAAATCCCCGCTGAGCGAAGCGAGGCGCAAATGACCCTAATAATTGGCCCGCGCTTGCCCGCCGTGCTGCCAATCGGCAGTCAGGCGGGGATTTACGCAGATCAAAACCAATTGCGTCGGGAACTAAGGTTTCGTTTTCAACTAAACATTTCGTCCCGGCGTCAATTATTGCTCGATTTCTTAGCTACAAACAGGCCGCTACTGCGGAGCTAATAATTTAATAATGAAAACATTAAAGCCCCCTCTCAGGGGGTTTGGGGGTGATTTGAATCCTAAGCTACAAACAGGCCGCTCCTGCGGAGCTGAAAAGCTGTTATTGATTTTTTAATTACTTAGCAATCAAATCAATTAATATATATGACTTTCTCAATAAATAAAAAAGTTACATAACAGCGGCGCGTGGGAAAACCGGAAAAGGCGCGAACCTCGCCCTGTTTGGTGGCGGGTGAAGGCATTGTGTAGCGGGCGGACAAACAGGGTGAGGTTGTCTTTTCCGGTCTCCTTTTCTTTGGTTACTTTCTTTTGGAGAAGCAAAAGAAAGTAACATTAAATAATTATCCTTAACCTCTACGAGGTAAAAAACAATCATTAATTAAAATTATTTTAAAATAGTACACAGATTGACGCGGATTCAGGCTAATAACATTTTAATCTCATAGATAATACTGAATAATGAAGCATCATATGGTACTGGATAAGCATGAATAAATTTTGCTTAAATTTGTCAAAATCTACTTTAATGGCTGATAAAATTCAAATACTATCTGATTTAAAAAATAAGTTAAAAGAGAAATACGGTAAATCTGTTAAAAATATCATTCTTTTTGGGTCCCGGGCAACAGGAGATCCAGAGGAATATTCAGATTATGATATTCTTATTGTTCTCGCTCATAAGTACTCAAGAAAAGATGAAGACGAAATACTTGATTTGTGTTATGAACTTGATTTGAAATATAATATCCTGCTTGATGTACACCTGATCTCACAAAAAGAATTAAATTCTATCCGGGGGAAGCAACCTGTTTATCTTAATGCAATAAAATACGGAATTTACGCATGAATATTGAAAATAATGATTTAAACAATTTAATAAATTACAGGTTAAAGCAAGCAGAAGAAACAATTCTGGATGTAGGATTGCTTATTGAAAATAACAGACTAAGATCTGCAGTTAACAGAATCTATTACGGAATGTTTTACTCGTTACTTGCCCTTGGTCTGGCATACAATTATGAAACCTCACGACATTCACAACTTATAGGCTGGTTCAATAAAAATTTTATTAATAATGGCCTGCTGGATAAAAAATATGGTAAAATATTAACAAAAGCATATAACCGCAGAACAAAAGGTGACTATGATATATTTGTTGAATATGAAAAGGCAACTGTAGAAGAAATGTACGGTGAAATGAAAGATTTTATTTCCACTATTAAATCATTGCTCAAAAAATAATCATACATTGAATTCCGGAATCCCTCTTTACGAGATATACACAGCAGAGATACCAATAATTACAGCACATTGGTAAGTATTGAATCACAATTTAATTTCAAGGTTCCGCTTTGCGGGATAAATTCCACGAAACCCTGACCGTAGTGTCAGGGGCGAAATAACACCAAGAAATAGAAAGGATAGAGAGAAGCCCCCTCTTTACGAAGTAGAGAGGGGGTTTGGGGGTGAGTACATGAGGAAGGAAAAACGAAAGTTGAGTCCTGCTTTGCGGGATAAATTCCACGAAGATCCCGATAGCGCAGCCTATCGGGAACAATTGAATTTCGGAGTGAAACGGAGATCCCGATAGCGCAGCGTATCGGGAACAATTGAATTACTATTGAATTACTATCGAATTACAATTGAATTACTATCGAATTACTATCGAATCCCTGCCGAGCGAAGCGAGGCGCAAATGGCAACTGAATGACAACTGAATGACGCGCTGAGCGAAGCGAAGCGCAAATGACCTTAAAAATTAGCACGCGCTTGCCCGCCGTGCTGCCAATCGGCAGTCAGGCGGGGATTGACGCTGATTCCGGCTTCGCCGGAAACGCAGATTGACACGGATCAAAACCAATTGCGCCGGGAACTAAGGTTTCGTTTTCAACTAAACATCTCGCCCCTGCGCCAATTATTGCTCGATTTCTTAGCTACAAACAGATCGCTCATGCGGAGCTAATAATTTAATAATGAAAACATTAAAGCCCCCTCTCAGGGGGTTGGGGGTGATTCTTTTGCACAGGGCTCAGGGCACAGGGCTCAGGTCGTACGTATTGAAGTAATTATCCTTAACCTCTACGAGGTATAAAACAATCATTATGAAACCATCATCTACAATACCTTTTGCCCTACGGGCAATAAAATAATCCAGGAAAGTTAATTTCGCATACAGGCATTTGCAATCCAGAATTCACAAATAACCTGTACCCCGTCGGGGTTCAGGTATTATAGCCCTATGGGATTAAGCATCCATTTAAATTCCCC
>Ga0116188_1000482_pt1 | contig 40144 bp, 36 predicted proteins | sample AD_JPNTR2_MetaG_FD_89807 | JGI IMG/M metagenome (GOLD analysis project Ga0116188, IMG submission 89807) | Active sludge microbial communities of municipal wastewater-treating anaerobic digesters from Japan - AD_JPNTR2_MetaG | ecosystem: Engineered > Bioreactor > Anaerobic > Digestate | place...
CGGGGACTGGTTTGTTCTTCCGGACCAAGCGAAAGAAGCCAACAAGCCTTATCGTCCCCCTTCTAGCCCCCGAAAAATGGTCAATTTGCCCGCCGAGCGTTCGGTTGTGAGAAATCCGGGCTAACCATGGATCGATCGCGGACCGCGTGGCTGCGTTGGTCGCTGGTGGTCTTCCTGCTGCTCACTGCAATCCTCGCCCTGGTCTTTCTGCCGGTCCGGCAGTACGTGCAGGTGCTGCTCAGCGAAACGCAGGCGCTTGGTCTTTGGGGCGGCCTGGTGTTGATCGCGGTCTACGTGGTGGCGGCTGTCTTCTTCCTGCCGGGCTCGCTCATCACCCTTGCAGCTGGGTTTCTGTTCGGGGTGCTGGTCGGGTCTGTCGTGGTTTCCATTGGCGCCACGCTCGGAGCGGCCGCTGCCTTCCTAACCGGCCGCTACCTGGCCCGCGACAGAGTCGAGAGGAAACTTGCTTCTTATTCCAAGTTCCGCGCCATCGACCAAGCGGTCGGGCGCGAAGGCTTCAAGATAGTTATGCTGACTCGACTGACGCCGGTCTTCCCTTACAACCTGCTCAATTACGCTTTTGGTCTCACGAGTGTGAGCTTCCGCCACTACATCCTTGCTTCTTGGATCGGAATGATGCCGGGAACCGTTCTGTACGTGTATCTCGGCTCGACTGCCAGGGACCTGACTCAGGTTTTCTCCGGTCAACTGGAAGGCGGCGTGGCTCAACAAGCGCCCAAGATCCTGGGCCTGGTCGCGACTGTCCTCGTTACCATTGTCGTCACGCGGATAGCCCGGCGCTCGCTCCAAGAGGCGGTATCTGAATCAAGCACAGAGGGGAAATTGGTATGACACCAGGGACAGTCAATGCGATTGCAGAAGCCTCTCGTGCTGCCGGGGTGCGCGTCGAACCGATGGATGAGTTCAACGAGAAGCTCGTGCGGAACGTTCACCCGCCAGGCTGGCAAAACCCGAAGCCTGACGGCCGCTACAACCTGGTCGTCCTGGGAGCCGGGACAGCCGGCCTGGTCTCCGCCGCCATCGGGGCTGCTCTGGGAGCACGCGTGGCGCTCGTCGAGCGCTACCTGATGGGGGGCGATTGCCTGAACGTCGGCTGTGTCCCCTCCAAGGCGATGATTCGTTCTTCGCGTGCACTGGCTGACCTGCGCCGGGCCTCGGAACACGGAGTGAGTGACGACGGCGCCGGCCAAGTGAATTTCGCTGCCGTAATGGAACGGATGCGAAAGCTGCGCAGCCGCCTCAGCACGAACGATTCCGCCCCTCGCTTTTCCGGCCTGGGGGTGGACGTGTACCTCGGGGATGCCAGGTTCACCGGCCGGAACAGCATTGAAGTGGGCGGGGCCAGTCTCCGCTTCAAGAAGGCGATTATAGCGACCGGCGCCAGGCCGACGGCCCCGCCGATTCCAGGCCTTGAGGAGGCCGGCTATCTCACAAACGAAACAGTTTTTTCGCTGACCGAGCTGCCTCGACAGCTGCTCGTGATTGGCGCCGGACCGATCGGGTGTGAGCTGGCTCAGGCCTTTGTTCGCCTCGGGTCACAGGTGACCCTGGTAACGAATGGACAGCGATTGATGCCACGCGAGGATCCGGAAGCCGCTTCGATGTTGGGTCAGGTCCTGGAGCGTGAGGGAATCAGACTGCTTTTCAACAGCGAAGTCACGAGGGTGACCCGTGACGGGAACCGGTACCGGGCAGAGATCGAGCACGACCGGCGCCGTGAGGTCGTGAGGGTGGACCAGATCCTGGTGGGAGTCGGCCGAACGCCGAACGTCGAGGGACTGAACCTCGATGCGGCAGGAGTGGAATACGACACGACAGGAGTCAAGGTTGACGACTCGCTGCGCACGAGCAACCGACACATCTTCGCGGCCGGCGATGTCTGTTCGGCTTTCAAATTCACGCATACAGCCCATTTTGCAGCCCGCATTGCTGCCCAGAACGCGCTCTTCCCGTTCTTACCCAGGAAGAAATTCTCGGCCCTCGTCATTCCCTGGTGCACGTATACCGACCCTGAGATCGCCCAGGTGGGCGCCCACGCCGAGGATCTTGCCAAAGCAGGGATCCCATTTGAAACCTTGAGAGTGCCGCTCGGGGAAGTCGACCGGGCGGTCCTGGACGGCGAAGAGGAAGGATTCCTGAAGGTGCAAGTGGATTCGCGCAATGGCCGTCTGCTCGGTGCCACATTGGTGGCCAGACATGCTGGAGAGATGATCAGTGAGCTGACTCTCGCCATGACCAGAGGCATCAAATTCGGGTCAATCAGTGAAGTGATCCATCCTTATCCGACCCAGGCGGAGGTCATTCGTAAGGCGGCAGACCTGTACAACCGAAAACGTTTGACTCCATCTCGCAAGCGCTTGCTGGAGAGAATTTTCGCGTGGCTTCGATAGGTATCCTTGGCGCGTCAACAGGAAAAACACCTTCGATCAGTGTCATCATCCCTGCCCTGAACGAGGCGGGCCGAATCGGGGAAGTGCTCGATCACGTATTGACCGAACCTGGCGTCGAAGCCATCGTGGCTGACGGCGGAAGCCGAGATGACACGCGCTTGATTGCCCACGAGCGGGGGGCTCGTGTCGTCAGCTCGCCCGCGGGCCGAGGGCAGCAAATGAATATAGGCGCGGCGATTGCGTCCGGCGAGATCCTGGTTTTTCTCCACGCCGATACGATTCTTCCCGGGGGTTACGCTGGTGTAATTAAGGAGATTCTCGCTGATTCCCGGGTGGTGGCAGGCGCATTCACTTTTCGGCTGGATCTGAGCACCCCGCTTTTGCGACTGACTGAGATCGGCGCCAATCTGCGTTCCCGCTGGCTCAGCCTTCCTTTCGGTGACCAAGCCTTGTTCTTGCGTGCCCGTACCTTCCGGCAAACCGGTGGTTTCCAGTCGTATCCCATCATGGAAGACGTGGAGTTTGTATGCCGCCTGCGGAAGCTGGGGAAAATACGCATCGCCAACGAGGCCATCGTCACCTCGGCGAGGCTGTGGCAGCAAGTTGGCCCACTGAAGGTTATGACGCTTCACGCCTTTGCCCTTACAGCTTACCAACTGGGCTTCTCTGTCGAGCGAATCCATATGCTGCTCCGATGGGGAGGCTACTTCAACCGAAACGGCAATCAGCCTCTTGTGGGGCGTACAGTGTGAGCGGCGCAAAGGGCTCCCCCAAGGAAGTCCATCCGAAAGGGACGGTGGCTTGGTGGCGCAGGCGTCTCGCCCAATGCCATTTACTTTTTGAAGCGGGCGCCCAGTCGACCCCTTTAGGGGTCCCTTTGGGGCATAAGCGCTAAGATGCCGCTTTGCCTTTTGTCCCGATAGGGACAAATCTGGCGAGAATCAGGTTCCCTGAAGGGGAACAGCAAAGAGCAACATTAGTGATTTTTGCTCTTCCCCTTCAGGGAAGGGGACCCGTTGAGGACCGGAGACCTAGGGTACCTGAAAAAACGGTACCCTAGGCTATCTTGCTTAGTCCCTTCGGGACAAAAAACGGTCTCTTATTTTAGCGCTTATGCCCCTTTGGGGTCGGACCGTGCCGATTTCAGCCCTTTTCCGTCATAGCCTGGGACGGCTCGTCTCGTCGCTTCCCCGTCCCTCCCTTTAGTCTCGTCGACCGACTCCTCGTTACATGCCGGGCTGGTTGTATAATGCAAGGAACGCGGCCACCCCCATCGGAGAATTCAGCATGAGTCAGGAGGACGAGGGAGCGTCTGCCCGAAGTGGAGCCTCCCAGGCTGAAGCACAGGCCTCTCAAGCCGAGGCGCAAGCCACCACTCTCGCTGCTCCGGGTTCTGACGCGATACTTGTCGAAGCCCTGCGCCGTGGCGACGAAAACGCTTTTGCTCGCCTGGTTGATCAGTATCACCCGACCCTGCGCCGGATCGCCCGTCTGTACATTTCCAAAAAGGCAGCGGTAGACGAAGTCGTCCAGGATACCTGGCTTGCCGTCATTCAAGGAATCTGGGCTTTTCAGGGGCGTTCGTCCGTGAAGACCTGGATTATGAGAATCCTGATCAACCAAGCCAAGACCCGCGGCATCCGCGAAGGCCGTATGGTCCCGTTCGCGGATTTGGAAGTAGACGAAGCCGATTCAAGAGGTGAGACCTCGACGTACGGTCGCTCGCTGCCCGATCCACGCCCCTCTCAGGAGACCAGGCTTTTGACTGAAGAGGCCCGCGTTCGGATCCGCGCGGCGATTGACTCTCTTCCCGCGAACCAGCGAATCGTGATTACGATGAGGGACATCGAGGGGTATTCAAGCGAAGAGGTCCGTAACGTCCTCGGGGTGAGCGAGACTAATCAACGAGTGATTTTGCACCGTGCCCGATCCAAGGTACGGGCGATGGTGGCGGACTACTTCTCTGGAGGATCGACGTGACGATACGGCCGTATGAGGCCATGACATGCGCAGAGCTGTCAGAGGCGGTGACCTCTTACCTGGGCGGGGCGCTGACGGCACGTGACGGTGATCGGTTTGAGGCCCACTACTGCGCTTGCTCTTCGTGCGCACTTCTGGTCACACAGTCGAACACCCTGGTCGGATACCTGGGGAAGCTGGAAGACCGTTCGACGGGCGTGACCACAATCGAGAAAGAGCGGCTGACAGAACTCTTTCACAAGCACGGGTTCCATCTCCCGAGGCGGCCGGAGCCCCGTATCTCACTGGGTTCCGGCGATGCGCTGGTGGCGCCGGGGGATCACATGGCCTACTTTTGGGAATCGGAGCACGATCTTGCGCCCATGACAGGTTCTTTGGCGGCTGGAATCGCGCAGGGCGAAACCTGCATTCTCGTGGGCCACGAGGAGGCCAACGAATGCATGGGTTCAGCAATCAGACGTGCCGGCCTCGATGCCGTCGGCCTCAGAAGAGAGGACCGCCTGCGCTTCGTGCCGGGAAAGGAATCCGCTGAAGCGCTCATCGAGGAGATCGGTGCGCTGATCAGTTTCGCAGTGGACCGGGGGGCCCCCTTGGTTCGCATTCTCGGGAACTTGGGTTGGGGCAAGCCAGGCTGGCCCGCCGACAGGGAGATCCTCCAACTCGAAGCCCGCCTGACGGACGCGGTCCGAAAGCTTCCCGTCGTCGTCTTGTGCGCATATGATATTCGGGAAGTCCCAAGCTCAAACCTGTTTCTAGCCGGGATCGAGTGCCACCCGTGGATCTTCCACCGTAACGCTCTCGTTCAAAACCAACTCTACGTTCCCGCCCACTCTTTCCTTGCCAAGTTGCCGGATTAGGGGAATTATGCGAGCCCGACCGGCAACTATGCGCCGCCTTTTAACTCTTTACAGAACCGGCCAGGCAAGGCCGGCCTTGAGTTCGTTAGACTCCAGCTATTCAGCGGCCCGCTTGTCTCCGTCGTTCTCCTTTTTTTTCTGTGGCTAAGTCTTTTCTAGCCTGCGCCCCCAGTGCGTGGCTCTCACCAGCGTTCACTGCATGAGCGGCTGCGGCTCGCCGTACAGAAAGTCATCCATTACGACCATATCCTGTTGAGCATCATCATTTGGGCCCAGCGCGGCGTAACCGGTCGTGATCCGGACACGTCTGATCACCGGCTCGGCATACACGACGCCGAAAAATGAAAGGCTCGCGTCGCTCGGAGAGGCGGGGACGAAACCGCTGAAAAGCAATTCGTCATTGGCCCCGTAGTACTGAATGAGCGTCTGTGCGGCGGGATCGGTCGCGTCCGGCTTGTCAACGTCCGAGAAGACCACCCCAAAGCCGGAGGTAAGGGCTTGCACGTTGCCGCCTCCCGGCACAAAGAACTCGACGTCTGTAATGTTGCTGCCGACGGGTGCAAAGAGTCGAAGGGGGCTAAACGGCTGAAATATTGTCGTATAAGTCGGATTGGCGAAGGTGTCGGCCAGACCTGAGACGGGCGCCTGCACGAACCCGGTTCCCGGTGTGGTGATAAGAGCGCCGCGGCCCTCCAGGAAGCCCTCAAACGGTGTCGGAGCCGGGGACGTTTCTGTAGAGCCCCCGCCGTCCCAGTTAATCTCCCGCCGCCCGCTGGTGAGTGGACCGGCCGTGTTTGCGTTGTTCGGTTGCCCCAGGGCTGCGCGGAAAAAATCAACCGAGCAAAGGATTGAAGTCACCGTGGTCCCTGCCGCCTGAAAGACTGTAGGTCGGGGGGTGTCTTGGCCATCCTGTGCCTCTGCTTGCCGAAACGGCAGCAAGATCAACATCGACAACAGGCAAAAGGCGGCCAATACCGGCCAAAGATAATGGTTTCTCATGTTCGGATGCTCCTTTTCTTACTCTTTGAAATCAGAAGAACAGAGCCACTCCGCCCGTGTAGCATCAGGGGTGCAGAACGAGTTAGGCGTTAGACTATAGTGGGAACGCGAAGTCTCGCGGTGAGTGGTATCCCCGCACTATAGCACAGCGCTTTTCACTGAACCATTCCGCTTTCCCGACCGCAGATAATTGGAGGTCAGCATCCCTGCAGGGAAGGCCTTTTGCCTGCTTGTGCCACCAACATGATTGATCGCGGAACCGGACAAGCAGGCAGGATGCCTGTGGCTCCCGTAGACGCAGTATGCCTGCCCGCCGGAGACATGCCCGGTCTAGCTCGCATCAGGCGTCACTTTTTGAAGCGTTTATTTGAAGCTTTAGATGTAACATAGAGGCCAAGGGGGTGATTCGCCCCGTCTTGTAACCGCACCGGCGAAAGCGGGGTCCAAACCCGAGGCGAGGTGGCTATGGATCGAAGAGCTTTTCTCGGAATCGCGGCGAAACTCGGTGTTAGCCCGTGGGTTTTACCCGCGACGACGGTCTGGGCACGCGGCCTTAAAACAGGATCTTATTTTGGTTTACATCCCTTCATCGAAGCTCACCCGGAGGCCGTTTTCATCCGCAAGACCAACGCAACTTCAAAAGACGACAGCGAGGGCAAGAGGCGGGCCGGCCTGCATCTCGCACAACGCATATTCGCCCTCCAGGACAGTCCGGGCATTCCTCTGTCCCACAAATTTGTGATCAAACCCAACCTGACCTCAACCGTCGGGACCGGGACTACCTACGCCATCGTCACTGATTCGGAAGTGGTCGAAGGCATTATTGAGGGCATGAAGGAACTGGGGATTCCGGCGGAGCGGATCTATATCCGGGAGGGGCTCATGCCAACCCAGCCTGGCACCGGTTACATCGAGATGGCCGAACGCACTGGCGTCCATTACGGTGACGCTGACGCGAGGACCGCTGTAGCGAAGGAGTGCCCGGATGGAGTGGTATTCCGGCGCACCAAATTTGTCGGGCCGTTCAGCTACCCGGATAGCTATTTAATCAACATCGCCAAGCTAAAGACGCATTCCATGGGGCTGACCCTCTGCGTAAAGAACCTGCAGGGGACGAACATTCGGCCTTATATTCGTTTCTGCGGGGGACTGCAGCCAGACATCGCCGAGGATTTTCAACCTGATGCCCAGCGTCACGTGGATGATCTTTACGAGAAGCACCTGCAAGCAGGCTACCCTCGGTGGGACACAGCCAAGGGCGCCTATATGGAGATGTGGGCGCAGCGCACGATGGATTCCTACTCGCTCGTCCGCTCGACGTTGGGTCTGAACATCATCGAAGGAATGGTTGCTCAAAATGGGGATGGATTCGCCAAGGGACCGGGACCCGGCGTCACCCCGGAAGTTTTCCTGACCAATGCTCTCATTTTTGGAAAGGACGCTTTTCGAGTCGACATTGTGGGGCATTGGTTAGGGGGACACGAGCCTGGCAACTTCGGAATGTTTCACATCGCCCGGGAACGGGGGTTGTCAACCGCGCTCGACCCGCGCAACATCCCCATCTACGTTTGGGAGGACGATGGGCCCAAGCTTACGCCTCTCGACCGTCTCACACGCACCCCGCTGACCACTCCGTATTTGCCGCTGCCCGGGGAAAGTGAGTACCACCTCTGCAACGAGCCGTTCGATTATCCCCAGGAACCGGTTTCCGCCTGTTTATCCGGGCAGGCGAAGCCGGAATTGCGCGTGCTCGGTCGGCATCACCGAGGACGGCAGGGGCCGCAGGCTTTGATCGAGTACAGCCTTCCCCATGATGGAAACGCTTGCGTCGAGGTGTATGATGCATTCGGCGAGCGGGTTGGTGTTCTGGCTCGCGGCCAGCACTCCAGGGGCATTCACATGGCGGCGTGGGAGGCGAGTGGGGTCTCCCCAGGCGTGTACTTTTCACGCCTCAGAACCCAGGGCTACGACCACGTTCAACGCCTGGCGGTGCTGGGTTAGAGGAAGGCGCTGAATAGGCCTTCTTTGAGTGCGGCGGCTTAACGAGAGGCTGACGCCTTATCGGGCCTCGGAGGCAATCTGACATGCCTAATCGAAGACATTTCCTTGAAACCCTTTCAGCCATACCTTTTATCGGCAGTCTCTTAATCGGTTCCACTTCAACAGGAAACGCGGCGAGAGCGTCCCGGCGCGATTATTTCGCGGAATTGGGCGTGCGTCCGTTCATTAACGCCGCTGGAACCTACACGGCTCTGACCGCTTCCTTGATGCCCGAAGAGGTAGTGGAAGCGATCTCTTATGCCTCCCAGCATTATGTGGGCTTGAACGAATTACACGACCGCGTGGGCGAGCGGATCGCATCGCTCATCGGGTGCGAGGCAGCGATGGTGACGGCAGGAGCGGCCTCCGCTTTGACGCTTGGAACTGCCGGTGTACTCACGGGCAAGGACGAGAAGAAGGTCATTCAGCTTCCAGACCTGACCGGCATGAAGAGCGAAGTCATCATCCAGAAAGCTCATCGTTTTGGCTACGAGCACGCGGTGCGCAATTGTGGCGTCCGTTTTGTTGAGGTGGAAACACGGGAGGAGCTTGAGAAGGCCGTCAACGACAAAACCGCCATGCTCCTTTTCCTGAACGCCAACAACAACCGCGGCCAGATCAAAGACGTGGAATTCGCTGAGCTGGGGAAGAAGTATGGCATTCCCGCGTTCAACGACTGTGCCGCGGATGTCCCGCCGGTTGAAAACCTCTGGAAGTACATCCGGATGGGTTTTGACCTGGTGACTTTCTCCGGCGGCAAAGGAATTCGCGGACCGCAGAGCGCTGGTTTACTGCTCGGGCGGAAAGATCTCATCGAAGCCGCCAGGCTCAACGGCCCGCCGAACGCCAATACCATCGGTCGCGGAATGAAGGTGAATAAGGAAGAGATCCTGGGCATGCTGGTGGCACTGGAGCTTTATCTTAAGAGAGATCACGAGAGCGACTGGCGGGAATGGGAAAAGCGCGTCCAGTTGATCAGCGACAGCGCTCGTTCTGTACCAGGGGTCCAGACTGAGATTTATGTTCCGGATATCGCCAATCATGTTCCTCATGTGCGGGTGTGGTGGGACCGGAACAGCGTACGAATAACCCCCAAAGAAGTAGTCGAAGCGCTCAGGAAGGGGGACCCTTCGATCGAAACCCGCGAGGCGGAAGAAGCGCTTCATGTCGGTGTCTGGATGATGCGTCGAGGCGAAGAAAAGATCGTGGCCCGACGGCTTAAAGAGGTTTTGAAGGGTTGTCAAGTACGCAAGGACCCGACCTAGGTCACGACCCAGGGTCTTACGAAAGTCTATTTATCTCGACAGCTTGAATTGGCCTTGCAAAGGTCTTTCTTAAAGGCGAGACTACAAACCGCGGCGGCCGGGATCAAAAGGGTAGTACCGGCTTAGCCGGACAGTTGGGTAGGCGATCTCGGTTACGAGCGATGAAAGTACTGGCATTTGGTGAAATCCTGTGGGATATCATCAACGCGGAAGAGTTTCTGGGTGGGGCGCCGCTTAACTTTGCTGCCCACTGCGCACAGTGCGGGAACGAAGCGCACATCATCTCGCGGGTAGGCAACGATCGGCTGGGCACCAAAGCGTTGGAATTGTGTCGGTCGTTTAATGTAAGCGATAGGTTTGTACAAGTAGATTCGCGACGGCCGACCGGAACGGTTGATGTAGTCCTGGCTGAGGGCCAGCCGGATTACACGATTCACGAGAATGTCGCCTACGATTACATCTCGGCTGATGAAATCCCCAATCTTGAGCCATTTGGATTCGATGTACTCTATTTCGGTTCGCTGGCCCAGCGATCGCTCGAGTCCGTGCTCGCCCTGGATGCTGTGCTGGAACGCGCCAGGTTTCCTTACATTTTCTACGATGTGAACGTCCGGAAGAGGTTGCACATGAAAGCGATCCTACAACGCTCGCTTCCCCGCTGTACCATCGTGAAGATGAATACGGATGAAGTCGGGGTGCTTGGCTCCCTGCTGCGTTTCAGGAGCAATGCACACGACAAGGTTTGTCGCCGACTGATCGGCACGTACCCCAATATTGAGGTTGTGATCATCACCGCGGGCGAAGCGGGGTGCCATGTCTTTCGTGACGACCTTTTGCATCATGTGCCCGGGATTTCGGTTGTCGTGGAGGACACTGTGGGGGCTGGAGATGCGTTCAGTGCGGCGTTCATGAATGAATTCTTTCGGTCTCAGGACCCTCTTGCATCGGCGTGCGTCGCCAACCATCTTGGCGCATTTGTCGCTTCCCGCCGCGGCCCTATACCGAAGTACACGGAGGACGTGTTGCGGTTCTTACAGCCTTGATCTCGCGCCAAGCCAGCAAACGCGAATGCCTGTTACTTGCAGACTAGTTTGCAGAAAAGACGAGTCTCTCCCGTCCTTCTTCTAGGATGCCCTGGACCTCTAGCAAATCGGAGACTGCGACAGGCTGTAAGTGTGCCAGCCTATCTCGCATACGCTTCAGGATTTCCAGCAAACGAAGCGTGTCATTGTCCATCTTAAACCGTCTCGCAAAGTGGTGAAGGTGACTGACCTCCAAATCGTACAAACTGCGAACTTCTCCAAAACGGCTGGTGAAAGGGACCGAAATGAGGGGGGCCATTCGAGGGATTAATCGAGTTCGTTGCTCCTCAATGAAGGGGAAAACAACTGCCACCTGCGCTCTCCAGATGCGGCGGAGAATTTCCGAGCGTTCATTGTGGAGAGCCAGGAAAGCAGAGTGAGGCACAAGTTCACTTTCCAGCTCATCAAGTGCTCCGATTTCCCAGGTAGGCTCTTTGGCATCCATCCATCCACGCTCCAGCCCCACAGACCGAAGCAGGTTGTGAGGTTCAAGGAGTGCGGCCAAGTCTAAATCTGCGAGTCGCACAGCAAGTTCCGGGTCTGTCCCCGCGATCTCGGTACATAACCCCACCCGCAATCGACGATCCAGCGGACCGATGCGCTTGCTGCGAAGAAGCTGCGAGACGAACAGTGACATGTCGACCCGATCTACAACGCCTCGCCACCGACGAGTAACCAAGGCAGCCTCCGCCAGTACTGCTTCCCGGGTGACTTCTCCTGTTACTGCAACGCAGAACACTCCTCTGTTCCACCCACTGTTCCGCGACAACCGTGCGTACTCGATTAGAAAGGACCGCCAGTGAGGCCAGTACTCGGACGTCATCCCCTCGACCCATACAACCGTCTCCGCAAGAGCAGGAATCAGAGTTCTTGCGGAATAAATGGGCGGATCCGAGGGCAAGAAGGTGCGTAACAATTCCACTGGGTCGGACACGACGCACAACTCCGTTAAATCGATGGTTCGCCATCGCCAGACGTCAGTTTCTCGGACGAACGAGGCCAGAGCGCGTCGGATGCCGAATGGCACAGATTTCGGTAAGAGGAGGACCACATTGCAGCCTTCGCGTAAGTCGGTTTGAAGCCGGCCGAGAAAGGCAGCCGGCCCAGGCAATTGCCAAAAGATCGAATCCATAGAGGTCAACTATGGGCGTGAAGCAATCGTGCAACAACAGGATCAAGGGCATATTTCGCCTGTGACCCGACTGAGACTATGGACAGTCGGTCTGCCCACCTGATAACGCGGCTAACCTGTTCGGCTGAGATGGCAGAAGCGAGCGTGATGAGGTCCCCTATGCTGGCTGGATCATCCAACTGCGCTAAGATCTTCAGAGCCTCCAAGGCATCTGGCACAATTCCGAACGCGTCGTACCATTTGCTGTCGGTCACGAGCTCTTTGTCCAAAGCCTCGAGGTGGTCGCGCCATTTGTGAGGTGTCGACCGTGAGCGGTCGCCAAGCTCATGGACCAGTTTCGGCCAGTTCCCAGTAATCTGCGTTATATACTGAGCTGCTTGAGGATCACCGGGAGCCACTCCTGCGTCTATCATCCAGCGCCTGAGGGCCGATTCGCTCCACGGTTTGAGTGAGTGTTCCGTGACCGGCGGTCTTTTCTCGACAGTGGTGTACTGCCACGCGGTTCTCGCGTCGGCAAGAAAAATCACGCGAGTAAATCGTTTGCGCGACGTCTTGCGATCCAGAATAGCAGATGCCTCCCAAACCCAGCGCTCGGTCCAAGGACAACTGCTTGGCACAAGCAAGACCACGAGGCCCTCTCGTCTGTCCTTAGCTCGTTTCTCGACCGTTTTTACAAATTCCCCATAACTGCATAGATTTGCGAGACAAATGATTTCCGCTTGACTTGAGGCAACCTTCAAGAAAGGTTCAACATTTCCTAAACCTGAAATCTCGGTTCCGAAGACCACCGACACGCCACTCGAAGGTGCCAGCAGCTGCGATTCCTGAAGATACGTAAGCGGGCTTCTACACCAGACATCGTCTCGGAAAGTCCTTCGAAATGCGCCCGCTTCATACGGTGGGGGCGGCTGCTTCTCTGAAGCATCGAGAAGTTTCTGTTCGATCTCAGTTCGATTGCCTAACAGGTTGAGAAGATTGGCACTTCGAAGAGCATAACGATTATTGCCTACCTTGCGAAGCACCCCTAGGCCGATCATTTCCTCCAAGATCGTCTGGAACCCCTCATAACTACTATCTTCTCTGAACCCTTCTCCCCACCAGGAGAGTGCCTCCTCTCTGACCCAGGCAACATCCACGCCTTCGACGAGAGAGTCGCTGGGTGTAGGCTCAACGGCATGTAGTGCGAGGCAGAGTGCAATCACCCGGTCGCTCGGCTGCAAAACGGTTGCGCCGCTGACATTGGACACGGAAAACCTCCCTCCAGGGGCGGGGAGGGTTTTCTGCAAGGTTGATTAGAGCCGGAAGCAACTCCTTAGCGCCCAGATTCTCCTGTTCGCCCTCTTCATTGAGTGTGAGCCCTGGCACTCTAAGGAGATCGGCGTTTAGCGCATTGAAAAGTGTCGGGACTGTTGAATCCACTTCTTCAAGACTGAAGAGAGTCGCCAGATCCTTCAGAAGCCCCCTGGTCACACTAACGGTGGCGCGTGTTTCGGCGGATTGAGCACTGTCGAACATTTCACCAAGCACGCTCTCGGCATTCTCTATCCCGGATAAGACGGCCCTGCGGCAGTTTTGTACTTCCCGGTAGACAAAGTCCGTCATTGAAGCAGGCCGCTGTTCAATAGTGCTCGCCAGTCTTTCAAGCCACGCGACTGCCTCCCGAACATGCTTGATGATAGCGTTCTTCGCCCGCGCCTCAATGGGCCGACGATCGGCGGCTCTCTTGCGAAGCGCTTTGTCGGTGCGGGTCAGCTCTGTGACGACGTCTCTGTCGTTCTTCCATTTGGCGAGGCGCTCCCGAAACTCTTCCAGGTCCGGGTTCGGGTCCTCAAGCAGGGTCGCGATAAGTTGACCTATAGCGCCCTCGGGTTCAAGCCAGTGTCTCCAAACGTTCGTTGCTGGGGCATATACAAGCTGAGCCTTGCGAGCCTGCTCCCGCCAAGCTCTGAGCTGTGTCTTGACTTGTTCCAGGCATTGTTCCCATTGTTCCCCTTCATGGATTCCCTTCAGGATTGCCGGGCTCAATTCGACACCCAGTCGAGTGAAGTCCAGGATGGACTGCCGAAGTGCGCTCAAGACGCCAAGTCGCTGCGGAGGTAGCATCTCGAGCAAAGCAGCAGCTTCGGTCACTGGTGCCAACAACGCAGGCCTGAGAGTGGCTGCGAATACCAAGTACAAATTGTTCCGGTCCGCATCCCCCATTTCGGGGAGTCTCGATAAGACTTCGTGGTAGTTCGTCGCGAGGAGATCTACGATCTCCCCGCCGGGAATCCTGACCAGCGTTGCCAGGATGATGCTCCGAATTAATGCTGACGGTGGGTACAGACTATTCAGTTCTGGGTGTAGACGTTCAATGGTCTCGGCCAGGTGATAGGCGAGACCAAGTCGGCCCTGCTCCATTGCTATCCAGACATAGTTCGCGATCTTGGCTTCAGGAAGGGTCGTCAACACGTCACGCAGTGCGCCGTCGCATGGAGGTTCGGCTCTCGCGACCTGATTCAGATCAGTCTCCTGTGGAGTTCCTTGATCGGATTCCCAGTTCGAAGCTTCATGCCCGATCTCTCGCTTCGATTCCGCTGTCTCAGGTTTGAGATCGATTTGTTGTCTGTCCTCCGCCCCGGCCGGGGGAACCACAGTAAGCGGGAGTCCGGATCCTCTTTCTGTCGTCTCTGCTCCAGCCGAAACGATCTTGCTCGTTTTCAGTTGCTCTTTGGCCGGAGAAAGAAGTCCCACAGAATCTGAGGTTGTGATTTCGTCCGATTCAGGAACACCAAGTGGCGGAGTCTCTGCCTCGGGCGGCGCTTCTTGAAAGAATCTCGAGACGTTGCTCAAGCGCGACTCGATACTCCGCTCTAATGCCTCTATTTCGGCTCGTTGTCGTCGGGCTTCCTCGCGGGTTGCTGGAGGTTCCGCTGAGCGAAGTTGCTCATGTTTTACTTTTCCGGCAACCGCGTTGACATGGCCACATCTTCGTGGCTATATTGTTGCCGTGAAACGAATCAGGGCAGCAGAATTCAAGAATCGATGTTTGAAGATTCTGGATGAAGTTGCAGCGTCTCGACAACCAGTTGTAGTCACCAAGCGAGGCCGAGCTGTAGTTCAAGTGATTCCGTATGTGGAGCCTCAGAAAGAGGCGGGTCATCTGGCGGGGAGCATTCTGCGAGAAAGCGAGGACCCGTACAGCACAGGTGAGAGCTGGGATGCGGACGTTTCTTGACACCCACGCTTGGATCTGGTGGATCACTAGCGATCCTCGTCTCTCAAAGAGAGCCAAGAGCGCCATCGAGAAGTGTGCGAGTGACCAAGGTGTTTGGATCTCGCCCATTTCAATCTGGGAGGTCGCCAAAAAGGTCCAGAAAGAGCAGCTGGTTCTGGATCGCCCCTTTCGCCAGTGGTTAGGCGAAGCTCTGAACGTCCGGGGCCTCTTCGTGGCTGAGCTGACGGTCCCCATTCTGGTTGAAAGTTGTGAACTGCCTCAGCCATTCCACGGCGATCCGGCCGACCAGATTATAGCCGCCTCGGTCCGGCACCATAATGGGCGGCTCATTACGAAAGACAGCAAACTGCGCGACTATCCTCATCTCTCCACCATCTGGTGATCATCAGACCGCAGACTGGTTCTGTAACGCGACTCGAGCACGGTAGCAGTCCCCACCCCAATCAGCCCTAGCTAGTCTTGTCGCTTGGGAAGGAAAAACCTGGGACTGGCAGCCGAGCTATTGCCGATTGCCAGCCAGATGTCAGCCAGCGACTCGAAGATCTGCTCGGTCTCCTGTGTCGGGATCAGCCCCTCCTCGACCCTGAACAGATCGTAGACGTACTCCAAGAGGCGAAATAGCTGGGCAACCGGAACCTTCGTGTGTAGTCGAACTTGTGTGTCACCGACGGCGATTCCGCCAGCAAATCCCAGGTTGCAGAGCTGTATTCGCGGAGAAAAGGGTGTAGCCCAGCTGACTTCAATCTGCTGTCCGAAGCGTCGGTGGATCTCCCCGGCTAGGGCACGGAATTCGGGTGTGTCCGGCAGGAAAACCGGTTTGAACTCTACCAATGGTTCGACCATCACAGGCTGGGAATTGTAAGCCAGAAAGGAGGAAAGATGACAGAAACTTGAATCCTAGGCTGTCACCCCACGACGATCTGGCGCATAATCGGGTATCGGATTCGCCCCGGGGGGAGCTAGCTAGGTATGGAAGCGATCTCATCCATCATTAGAGCGGCCTTTGCCAATGCGAGAGCAGTACCAATCCCATTCGATGATCCCTTGCATCGCCACAGGGAGAGATCGCGCCTCTGGGTAGAAGCACTGGCAAGCGAGTTCCGGAGATTTTATTGCGACGATGCAAGTGTGCGCGTCTTCTCGAAGCACTGCCCGGATTACAGGCGCGACTTCCACCTGAACGAGTTACTTTACGACGTGTGCGTGTGTCGTGTGGCCGTCGTCCCGTCGGCAGTGCACAAAAAGGACCTTCTTTACATCAAAGAGTCGCTCTGGCAGGTCGAATCCGAATTCGCCCGAGACAGCCGCCAGGCTCTCATAGATTTCAACAAGCTGGTGCTCGGCTCGTCTCGCAACAAACTGTTCATTGGTCCACAGGTTAACGACAACGAGTCGTTTATCAAGGTCCTTGTCCCACCCGCCAGTGTGTGCATGGGGAATGTGTTTCTGGTACTTCTGCCGCACCCGTCCGTTTGGGACTCGGATTGCGCCGATAACGTGCTGTTTTGGCGGTTCCAGGACGGTGACTGGCGATCAAAACCATCCGGTTGTGTTTAACACCCTTCAGTCTGATCCCGTCGGAGGGAGCGTGAAAGGCCGGATTCTGCACGAGCGCCTTAAATAGTGATCACTCCGAGCTTTGTCGCTTTTTCTGTCGATAGAAGCGAGTGAGTGGCGTTTTCTGGTTATTACAAAATTGGTGGGTATTTTGAAATAGAAATAAAGACTGCGACCTTGTCGTCATATGTCAATCGGTGAACATAACGAACTCGATCCTCCTCGGTGCGACCTTGACGGTGGCCGCCAGTACTACGGTTCACCGGCATAAGGGACTGTCCCTCCAAAGCTACCTTTTGGAGGCAGTTCAAGAGGGCAAATCTACCTTGGCCAAACGAAGCTCTGGCTATCGGAACAGCCGAAAGCAACAAGCAGCTCACAAAGTCAGTTGACCCGGGTTTCAACCAGAGTTGTTGACGAACAGCATCCATCCGGATGGTGTCGACACACCTGCCAGTCCCGCCTTGAACTGTAAGCCTTTGCCAATTCGCCGTTTCCCAGCGGGTCGGCTCCTTCCAGTTCGTTAGCTGCTCGATTGGCATCGCCGATGCTCCTGAGCTCCTCCGACAACAAGGAGGTTTCCGATGCGCAAGATGGGTTCCGTTGCACTAATCGCGGTACTTCTTTCCACATCAACGGTCATGGCCGCCGTCCGAGGCAACTCCGTCATGTACGTGGGTGGAACTTACTCAGAGATTCCCGACAAAACCAAGGGCAAGCTCGATCTGTCCGATCCTCAGGTTGCTGTTTTCGAGTCGAAGAAAGGGCGGTTTGAGGTGCCCTATGCGGGCATCGGTTCGCTCGAGTATGGGCAAAAAGCCGGCCGACGCGTGGGGGTAGCGCTCGCTGTGAGTCCCTTGGCTCTATTTTCCAAGAAGCGCAAACACTACCTCAGCATCTCTTTCGTGGATCAGCAAGGGAACAAACACGGTGTTGTGCTGGAAATAGGAAAACGCAAGGTCCACGGGGTCGTGGCCGTACTCGAGCAACGTTCCGGCAAGCGAATGGAGTTTGAGTCGGAAGAAGCCCGCAAACATTTCGAAAAGGAGGCCAAGTAATGATTCGCAAGCCAATCGCAATCATTCTCGTCCAGATGATTTTCTTTCATGTCGCCGTACCGGGTGCAATTCGAGGTCATGAAGTTATGTACGTTGGCGGGACAATCGGCGGCCTGCCCGAAGCGACCGAGGGAAAGCTCGATACCTCCGACCCGGAACTCTTGAAATTCTATTCCGAGAAGGGGAGTTTCGAGATTCCATATGAGGGGGTCACTTCCCTCGAGTACGGACAGAAGGCCGGTCGTCGTCTGGGTGTTGCTATTGCCATCACCGTCTGGGCGCTTTTCTCGAAGAAAAGGAAACACTTTCTCACGGTCGGCTTCAGAGACGCCGACAATCAGCCGCAGGGTGTGGTGCTCGAATTGCCGAAAGGCAAACCGAAGTCGATCATTACAATCATCGAGGCGCGCAGTGGCGTCAAGTGCGAGTATGAGTCAGAGGAGGCAAGAAAACATGTTCACGGGTAGAAGCCAGGCAAGTGTTCTGTTTCTCCTTCTCCTTGCCTCCGGCTTTGCTTCGGGCAAGACGCCTCCGGTGCACAGACGGCTGAGGCGGCGCAAGGGCAGCTGCAGATGATTAAGAAGACCTGCGTAGCCGATTTTGTAGGAGACCCGACCCTGTTGGAGGCGGCGCGGGAAATAGCGTTTGCCGCCCTGTTCTCAGGCAAGCGGTTCGTCCTGACCGAGAAATGTGAAGGCGCCGACGCCGTTCTTAAGGGGGCAATTCTCGAGCGAAGTGACAGGCGTGTCAGGGCGGAGGGTGAGGCCGCCGACTTCGGCGTCGCTAGCGGCGGGGGCTACTTTTCAGGTGGGTCCGGTGGCGGCGGTTTTGGCGCTGCAGTCGGCGGCAGCGGCGAGACCTTCTATTCGGCAGAAGACCGAGCGCAGGCTACGGTAACGCTCCGTCTGGTAAATGCCGATGGCGAAGTGATCTGGGCCCATACCCAGGACAGCCCAGGTGGAAAAACAAAGAGCGCCCTCGCCGATGCAGTCGAGCGCGCTGTTCGGCAACTGCTTAGAGAAGTTGCGAAACAGGAAAAGCAACCGGATCGAGTTAGCCCGTAGTCCGAGTATATAGCGCAGGCCGGAGACTACCGTGAGACCGTTTACCGGTCTGCGCTATCGTTTGTACTGCCGAACAACGGAGGCCGCGGCGAGTCGTAGCACGCATCCATTCTTGCGCTTCCGGGCACCTCATGTTAAACCTCGGCCGGAGGTCTTCGATGAGCGCGTTTCTATTCAATCTCTCCGCCGTTCCCCGTGAAAACGAGACGTCGCTATACGCAGAGTTTTATGCCGGCGATATTCTCGGTTGTCGGTCGGATGCCTTGATTTGCTCTTCATTTGCTGGTGACTACAGCCCGGTTCCCGGGACCGTTCTCGGCGACCTGAGGGTTCGTTTTGGCTTCGATTTCGCTCACGGGCTGCCTCCGGGCTCCTCCACCTATTCAGGGCGACTTCATCACGTTCGCGTTCCAGCCACCGCAGTTTTCAAGACCCTCTGGATACTGGATCTGAAGGATTGGGATGGAAAGCCTACTCTGTCTGCCGGTCAACTTAAGCTCGCGTTCGACACGTTAATCCGACATGCCGATGAGGTGTCGGCTGACGCTCGCTCTATCTCCCTGCCCTTGCTCGGCACCGGGAGCATGGGACTTGAGGTCGAGCCGGTGGTGAGAGAGATCTTGCGACTTGTGAAGCAGTGGGCGATTTGCGCTCCGCGCGTCGAAATCGTCCGTGTCTTTGCGCACGATTTCGAGAAGGTTGCGTTGCTGAATCTGGCGATTGAAGGCGTCCTGGATCGAGCAACCGCCAGTAGCGACACACGATTGCTGGAGGCCGTGGCCGAAGAACTGAGTCAAAAGCTGGAATCCTTTTCCGAGCCCTTTCGCTCTTCACTGCGTAACCTTCTCAGCGTTGCCCGATCGGCTTCGCCGTCAGTCGGCGCGGTAGCGACCGAAGGCAGAAAGTTCGCTGAACTCTTTGCCGCTCGCATGTGTGCCTGCCTGAATCTTGCTGCCGGCAACACTCTTAACGAGGCCATCACTGTCTTGCAGCCGCATCTGGCTCCTCGGCGAGCGTGGGTCACCTCCTATTTGCGCCTCCTTCAGTATTTGGGGAACGAAGCGGTGCACTATAAAGCAGGTCAATTCCGCTTAACTCACATGGACGCGGCTGCTGTACTCGTTTCTGCTATCCGTATAGCTGAAAGCGCCGAGGAGATCAGGGCCCGGAAGTGATTGCGTTGGGGTTCTTTTGATTTTCGCCAGCTCGGGTTTCGTCATGCCCGTGCGAAGAGAATGGTGGTCCTCGACTGATGAGCCTCTGAGCCGTGGACTACCGACGTGCTAGAACGGCAGTCGGGTGTAACTTAGCTTGGGTAGCTATGGCTGGCTCGCCACGGTATGCAGGAGGACAGGATACCCTGGTTCGATGCTGACTTCACGGTCGATAACTTCAAGCCGGGTACTAGTGGAGAATCTGAGCTTTACCGAACGCTCTTGGCCTCGAGCCGGATTCCGGCAGACGATCGACCTTAACTGCCACTTTCCAACTTCAGACCCTGCCCGATCCCGAGATTGTGGGAAGGGTGTGAACGAGGTCCAAGTGGCTCTCAACTGAACAAACTGAATTGTGAGCCTCCAACCCTCTTCACAGCCTTCACCTCAGCCCCTTTCCTCGGAGAGGCAACTTGCGATCGCGATCGAGTTACTGGCACTTATGTCCGTTAGTCCAGAAAGACGTCCTCTGGACTTCTCAGACCGCGCAAGTTGCCCTCGAACGACGTGTTACAGCGCAATGACAGCAGTTATCCCAAGAAGCGGTTCAAATTGTGCCAGGCTAGCAGTTCGCGGTCAGGCCGAGCGGACGGGTCTTCTGGTACAGCGATTCGAGTACCGCGAAGCGGGTAGTAGGATCTGCCGTTACTGAAATCATCCCGCAATCGCTTGCTGACCTCGAAGTGATAATCAGGCGTAACGGTTACATACCCTTGGTCAAACAGCCGATGTATATCCGATCGAAGTAGAAGCCCATTCGAAACCCGGTGTTCACCGCCTTCGGCATACGGACGGATGTGCGCCGCTTCCAGTGCGGGAAGAGAGTGCTCGCGTGTGACCGCACAAGCTCGGTTGTAAGCATCGACGACCGTCACCCGGAAAATTCCCTGGCCTAGGCGCGGCAGTATCAAGGTCGGCTCTCCCCAGCGCATCACCTTTTCTGCAACCGCCGGACGTTTCTCTGTCGCGATTCGTCTGCACTCGTCCCAGATTCGCTTTCCCTCTCCGAAGGTCAAGTCGTATGTCTTACCACGCACGATGTTAGGTTGCCAGTCGCGAGGCTGCTCGATCCACTCGCTTTCATCGAAAAAGACAGGCTGGGCCACCATTAGGCATCCGATCGTGCAAAGAGGGTCACGTCCTCGACGCGCTGCTGTCCGGCATTGTTCGATCTGGTGTTGCATGGTAGGAAAGTTAGGTGCTCCGTTTGCGGCGCCGAACGCTTCCCAGGCGAGCCATGCAGGGATGATAGACTGCTTGACGAAGTAACCAAAACCGCCGATTGCGTAATGAGGGCTCCTAAGCTTGAAAAAGAAGGGAGCACCCGGTGGGATCGCACGAAAGTTGGTGCTCGGAGACGGCTGCCAGAAGTTCACTTCATCAATGTCCGGTCTTTTGCAGCAGGTACCGATACCAGTCGTAATGGGTAGTAGCGACGTAACCTTTCATCCGTTCTCTTGCCTTGCAGGCGCATTATAGTCTTCCCTTGTCCAGTTCACCAAAAGTCCCGTCAGTCCCGAGCTACAGAGCGAGATTCGATCTGAGCGTCGGGGATAAAAACACTTGCCAGTTCCACCCATCTCCCCTTTCCTGAAATCCTCCTCTACTGGCTCGCTGAACCAAAGGTCTTTACTGCTTTGCTTATCGCCTGCGCGCTGACACCGAGCAGGCGGGCCGCTTGGCTCTGATTGCCGGACGACAGCTCCAGCGCGCGGCGGATCAGTTGTTCACGCGCTGAGGAGAGAAAAGTCTCGAGCGAAAAACCTTCTTTCGGCTCCGGCAGGAAACTGAAGTCGTCGCCCTGATCGTCCGGTTCAAGAAATTGCAGTCCCGCGGCATCGATGGTCTCCGCTTTCGAGAGAAGGACGGAGCGCTCGATCACATTTTCGAGCTCCCGGATGTTGCCTGGCCATTTCCGATTCTGCAGGGCTTGGAGAGCATCTTGAGACAAGGTGCGAGGCTGCTTCATCTGGCGGTTAATTCGTTCGAGAAAGGCCAGAGCGATTGTTGAAATGTCGCCCCGCCTGGCTCTCAGTGGCGGAAGCCGCAACTCTCCCACGTTGAGTCGGAAGTAAAGATCTTTGCGAAAACGCTTTTCCTCAATCGCTCGCTTCAGATCTGTGTTGGTAGCGGCGATGATCCGCACGTTTACGGGATGAGGCTTCTTGTCTCCGAGCGTTTCCACCATCTTGTCTTCCAGCACCCTAAGAAGCTTGGCCTGCATGGCCGGCGGCAGCTCTCCGAGTTCATCAAGGAACAGCGTCCCGCCGTCGGCCTGATCGAACTTGCCTTTGAAATCTGAGACAGCCCCCGTAAAAGCACCTTTCTTGTGGCCGAAGAACTGGCTTTCCATCAGTTCCGCCGGGATAGCAGCGCAGTTGATCGGCACGAAAGGTCCATGGCACCGGGCGCTCAGGTGGTGTATGAACTTAGCCACCAGCTCCTTGCCGGTCCCTGTCTCACCAAGGATGAGCACCGGCACTTCTGCGCACGCAAGGTAGGCGGCGGACTTCAGTATGCGTCTGAACGCGGGATCGTCTCCTATCAGGCCGAGTTCCGCACAGATTTCCTGTATGCTCCGGGGCTCGAGGGCCAACTCATAGTGGGCGACCATCGGGAAACATACCAATTCCTCCGGTTCAAACTCCGCCTGCGGTCTTTCGTCTCTGGAAAGCGCTACCGTCGACAAGTCGACTTCCGAAACCATGGGCGCCTTTGAGGTAACAAACTTCGGGGGGCGGACTTGGAGGATTCTTGCCGGCAGCTCGCCTCGAACCGTCATCAAGACCCAGCAAGCGTGCATTTGCGGGGTGCCCGAGGCAACGGCGATAAAATAACCCGCGGCCGGATATCGGTTCAGAATCTTGCGAACGGCCGGTCGCAATTCTCCGAAAATGGCCGCGTAGTCAGTCGGATCAGGAAGCGCGAGATCCTTGGTCTCGACGCCGACGCAAGGATACTTCTGTTGAATCACACTCGCGGTTTCAGTGGTGTTCTCACGGGTTCCTGGCGTCCCAAACAGGAAGATCCGATTGAACGACCGGACGGACAGCAACGACAGTATGGGTCCAGCCAATTCCTCTTCGCCGACCAGCCCCTTGGAATAAGGATCGTGAAAGCCCGTAAAGGTAAGCAGGATATCCATCGAGGGGTGGTTTACCACATTGGCAGACTCACCACAATGGTATTCCAAGGGACTTGCATCGTGTCCCCTACAACTTCGGTTGTCCTTTTCTCAACCGACCTTTATAAAACGGAACCGACTGAACGGGCACGCAAGGACCTAACCAGCTGAAATCACAAAAGTTAATCTCTGCCTGGGCTTTGGTACGATTCGTGCTCCTCCCGTCAAATCACGGAGGCACAATGGAATCGATATTGACCAGTCTTATCACCGGGCTTGTACTAGAGCAAGCACAGCATTTTGGAAATCTTTCGATTATTCCGGTGTTGTCTTCGGCGCCGGAAGGCCCAGAGTACCTGACGCTGGCGGAAGCCTTGCGAACCGGTGTCATTGAAATATCGGAACTCGATGAGGCCGGAGCAGTACCCGAACTCCGAGTGATTAATTCCGGGGACATCCCGGTTTTGATTCTTTCCGGCGAGGAGTTGATGGGCGCCAAGCAGAACCGGGTTCTGAACACCACGGTTCTTGTCCGCGAGCACTCGGAAGTCGTCGTGCCAGTGAGTTGCACCGAACAAGGCAGATGGCATTATCGTACTGCCCGTTTCGAAGACTCCGCTCACATCATGGCCTACAAGCTCCGGGCCCGAAAGCAGAGATCCGTCAGCCGGTCGCTCGCCTTTCGCGCGGCGCCAATGGGAGACCAGGCGGAAGTGTGGGAGGGGATTCGCGATATGCACGCGAGGTTGAACCTCAGGTCTGCTACCGGAGCGATGCGGGACGCTTTTGCGGCATCTCGGGAGACTCTGGACAGCTGGTTGAATAGCCTGACTCACAAACCCGGCCAGAGAGGAGCCGTCTTCTTTATCAATGGAAAGCCGGCTGGATTCGAGTGGCTGTCGAGGGAAAGCGCCATGCGGATTCTGTTGCCGAGGCTTGCGCGAAGTTACGCTATGCAAGTTCTGCTTGATCATCAGGGTAAGGAAGCGCGCCCGATAAGTTTCAACGGCGAGGATCTGAAGAATTTTGTTACCAGGTGTCAGGCCAAAGTCTATCCGGGCGTGAGTCGCGGTCAGGAGTGGCGGTTCGAAAGTCCAGATGGTCAGGGGGCAGGTCTGGTGGAGGACCAGGTGATCCTGCATCTGTCGCTCTTCTGGGAAGACCAGGCGGACAGGCACCCGCACAAGGCCGGAGGCGGTCGGCGTTCCGTCCCGTTCTCGCGTTCTTACTGGGTGGTTCCTGGCCGCTTGTTGGCTGGTTGCTACCCAGGAGATAAGGACCCGGAAACCGCCCGACAGAAGCTCGAAGCGCTGCTGGAATCGGGAATTCGCCGTATTGTCAACGTGATGCAGCCGGGGGAGATAAGCCACGGAGGCGCACCCTTCGTCCCCTATGAAGGTCTTTTGCAAGAATTAGCTGCCACGCGAGGATTGAGTATCGACGTTCGTCATATCCCTGTTGCCGACGCTTCGACGCCAAGCGTTCAGACGATGCGCGACATCCTTGACGCAATCGATGAGTTTCTGAGCCAGGGACTGTCCACATACGTTCATTGCTGGGGCGGCCGCGGTCGCACTGGAACGGTGGTCGGTTGCTACCTGGCCCGGCACGGTCTGGCGGTCGGACAGGACGTTCTGGCTCATGTCGCTTTCCTTCGGAGTAACACTCCAGATGCCGATTTGCCATCGCCAGAGACTCGCGGTCAGCGGCAGCTTGTCGTCTCCTGGAAGCCAGGCGAGTAGCCTGAACAGACCTTTCGATCAGGGGGCAAGCGAGTTGCTTTGGTTCCCTTGCCCCCTGGGAAGAGCCCGGGAAGAGCCCAGGGGGCAAAGGCGTGCAGGCAGAGAACAGAACTCCCAGTTGCGGGAGATCAGGAAGAACTGGACCTCATGAGCTGCTTCGAGAAGGGCGTTCACCGGGGGAGTCTCGAGAAGATTTTCTGTTGTTCGACCAAACCCGAGGTGTTTCGGGCGGGCAGGTGAGCGAGTAGGCTCTCGAATACACCTGACATGGAGCGGACAAACTCCTGCGTGTCTGCCGTGAGAATCTCGTGCTTTCGAGCCTTTCGCAGGACCTGGCTTCGCTCTTCCCATTGAGCCACAAGGGCTTTTGCATCCTCTTCGGTCACACTTAGAGAATAGCAGAAATTAAATTCACGCAGCCTGAAGCCGGTTGATTTTCTTGCGCTTCTTTCTCGATGCCTGCCAGAGGTCGTACTGAGCCTGCATCCCGATCCACAGCTCAGGCGTCGTGCCGAGTGGGTCCGACAGGCGCAGTGCCATATCAGCCGAAATTCCTGCCGTCCCGTTTAAGATTCGCGAAAGTGCAGCCCGAGTAACGGCCCCCGGTTTACCTCCCGCCTCTGCCCAGAGTATGGTTGTAGAAACCACGGACAAAGGAGGACGCGTGATGGCTCGAATAGACACGATGTCGTCGGAGCGATCGGTCCGCATCCTCGTGGCCGCGGCCAAGCGGGTTGTTTTCATTTTCCTCGTTGGCTTTGTCGGCCTCCTGGGGCAAGGCAGCCCCGAGGTATGCTGGGCCGCTTCAATGCAGGGCGAGCTTGCTTCCGGAGTATTCCGGGTAGGAACCGCGCGGGCAAAGATTACCCCCGAGGAGAACGGTTGGATGGGCGGGTACAGCCACCGAAACCGTCCTGCCGAGGGAACAGCAGCCGACCTGTGGATGCGTGTCGTGGCATTTGAGGACAGCCAGGGGAGGCGCCGGGTTCTCGTAAACGCCGATATTCACATTTTTCCACGCCGGATGCATAAGGAAATTGTCTCCCTGTGCGAAACACGCTACGGAGTCCGCGAGCATGAGCTGATGCTGATCGCTACGCACAACCACAGCGGGCCTGCGCTCCCTGAAGGGTTCGACCCGTACATCAATTGGGGGCTGGACGAGGAACAAATGCGCAAGATTAGAAGCGCCTCCGATTTTATTCGCGATCGAATCCTCGACTCCATCGGTGTCGCGCTCTCGAATCCACTTCCTGCCCGGTTATCGTTCAGACGTGGGAAAGCCAGCCTGGGAGTGAATCGGCGGGTGCTCCAAGCGGATGGAAGCTACGATTTCGGCGCCAATCCGTCTGGAGTATCAGACCCCGATCTTCCCGTGCTCACTGTCGAATCGGCCGAAGGAGAGATGCGGGCCGTCATTTTCACTTATGCATGCCACTGTACTTCGATACGAAACGGGCAAGAGGGCTTCTATCAATATCATCCCGACTTGGCCGGCGTAGCTGCAGAGGAGATTGAACGACGATTCGAGGGCTCCACGGCACTGTTTGTGACCGGATGCGCGGGCGACATTGATCCTCAGCCGCAGGGTGGAGTGCCCCAGGCCGAAAAGAACGGCCGGTCTTTGGCGGAAGCCGTTATCGCTACAATCGCCGAGGCTGGCGGGCACCGGGTGGAAGGGCCCATTCGGGCGATTTACAAAGAAATTAACTTGCCGCTGGCGCCACTCCCGTCCCGGCAGAAATTCCTTGAGCTTTCTCGCAGCCAAAGCGCTTACAGCCGGCGGCATGCCGAACGAATGCTGGCCCAGATGGATGAGGGAACCCTGCCGTCACAGGTCCCCTATCCCATACAAATCTGGCGCTTTGGAAGGGACCTGACGTTGGTTGCGCTAGCCGGAGAGGTTTGTGTTGACTATGCTTTAAGGCTGAAGCGAGAGCTCGGACCGGGCCAGGTTTGGCCGGTGGCCTACGCGAATGAAGTGCCCTGCTACATCCCGTCTGAGCGTATCCTGAAGGAGGGCGGGTATGAGGCCGGCTGGGACCAGACACAGGGGCCTGGGATCCCGAGTGGCTCCGGTTCAACTATCTTTTACGGCTGGCCCGCGCCGCTCGCTTCCGGTGTAGAAGAACGCATCTGCAGTGAAGTGCGCAACTTAGCCAAGCAGTGAGACTGGAGAGTCTATGAAACGAAGAGAATTCCTTGGTGTTGTTGGAGCAGGAGCAACTTCATTGGTGGGAATCCCCCAATCTCGCCCGCAGGCCGACTCCGGCCGGCTCCACATTGTGAGCCTCAGCTTCGACGACGGGTTCAGGAAGTCGTTTATCAAAATCGCGGAGATTTACGAGAAGTTCAGCTTCTCAGCCTGCCTGAATGTCATCGCCTCGGCTCACATGTCCGGCAACAAGGTGCGCGATGACTACATGAAGCAAGAGCAGTTTGGCGATTTCACCCTTTGGAACGAACTGCAGGACCGAGGGCACGAAATAATGCCTCATGGTTACCAGCATGCGCACCTGGCCGACCTCCCCCTGGCCGAGGCCCAGGATTTGATCCGGAAGTGTATTGACGTCTTTTCAAAGGAACTGCGAGGGTTTGATCCGAAGAAGGCGGTGTTCAACTTCCCGTATAACCAATCCTCACCGGAGCTCGAAGCGTGGCTTCCGTCTCAGTTCATGGCCTTTCGCACCACCGGAGGCATTCTGAATCCGTTGCCGAAACGGGGCACAGTGAAAATCACAACCGGCGGGTTCGGACCGGGCAACGCCGAGAAAAGTGTTGATGAATACGTGGACAGGTTGCTGGCTCAGCCTTCCGGCTGGATGGTTTACAACCTGCACGGACTGGATGACGAAGGCTGGGGGCCAATACGCCCGGCCTATCTTGAACGGCTACTCGGCAGACTCAGAGAGATCGAATCGGTACGAGTTGTTCCGACCGCTCGAGCCTTGATGCAGGCGCCTGTTTGAAAGCGTGTCGCCCTGGAGTTCCTTTCGGGCGAGTCCCACCCGAATGGCTCGAAAAATTCGACTCCCGCGATCTGATCACCGAATTCGCCGACCGCCTGCTCGGGGCCATATTCTGATCCCACTCCGCATCCGGGAAGCCGGCACTGTAAAATAATAGCTATGTGTTATCTGGATCGGCCGCGCGTTAAGCGGCCGCGCCAGTGCTTCCCTCGAAAGCAGTCAAAACCCATCTCGGGGCTCGGTTGCAAACGCCGAATACCCACGGAGTACTCTTGAACTATAAACGAATCCTGCTGCTGGTCGGGCTCGTTCTTGTCGTCATTGTCGTCCTGGTTGGCGCCTACATTCAGTTTCTGGTCTCGCCCACGCTCCGCGAGGAGCTGGTAAAGGCCATTGAAGCGAACTTCGACGGAACCGCGGAATTGACGGATCTCCAGATTTCCCTTTTCCCGGGCTTGAGCGTGAGCGGCAAGAATCTTGTCATACGACAACACGGCGCCCCAAGCGAACTTCCTCCGCTCATCTCGATAGGCGATTTCCGGGCGAAGGCCAGCTTCGTCGGCCTGTTTCGCTCCCCTCGTCGTATTGAGCGGGTATCGCTCGAGCAGCTTCGAATCAACATTCCTCCCAAACGGGAGAAAGAGGCACGGCGCGAGGACGAAGACCGGGAGATCCCGGAGTTTGTCATCGGGACAGTCGAGGCTGACGGAACCGTCCTGCAAATGCTGCCGAAGAAGCGCGGGAAGAAGCCGCTGGTTTTCGAGCTTCACCAGCTCCAGATCAAAGACGCGGGGACCGGCCAGCCAATGCGCTACGATGCCCTTTTAAAAAACGCTAAACCTCCAGGACTTATCGATACCGAGGGCGTTTTCGGGCCCTGGGACGTGGAGGATCCCGGTAATACTCCGGTTTCGGGGAAGTATACCTTTAAGGACGCCGATCTCTCGGTGTTCAAAGGGATTTCCGGACAACTCTATTCAGAGGGCAAGTTCGGGGGCGTCCTGAGGAGGTTGGAAGCTGAGGGAACGACCGATACGCCAGCCTTTAGCGTGACGCGGGCAGGGCAACGTGTGCACCTGAAGACAACTTACCGAGCTATCATCGACGGGACCAACGGGGACACTCTTTTGCAGCCGGTCAAAGCCAGCTTTGGAGATTCCGAAGTCACATGCCAGGGCGGCGTCTACGAAAAGGAAGGCACAAACGGGAAGTCTGTCGTGCTCGACACACGGATGACGCGTGGGCGGCTCGAGGACGTCATGAAATTAGCAGTCTCCGGCGCTCCGCCGCTGGTTGGATCTGTGTCGTTTCGGGCAAAAATGGAGATCCCTCCTGGTGAACAGGATATTGTCGAGAAGCTTTCTCTCGACGGTGTGTTCGAACTTGCGAAAGCGGAGTTTACAGACCCCGAAGTTCAGAACAAGATAGAGGACCTTAGCCAAAGCAGCCGTGGCAAGCATGATGAACCGAACGACGAACGAATCATGTCGAACCTCGCAGGTTCTTTCCGGCTGGCGAACGGAACGGCGAGTTTCTCGAAGCTGTCATTCAACGTGCCCGGCGCGCAGGTGAAGCTCGCGGGACACTATGGTCTCGTTAACGAGGAGCTGGATTTCAAAGGTCGCCTCCTCATGCAGGAAAAGCTTTCGGGCACGCAGACAGGCGTCAAAAGCGTGTTTCTGCGGCTGGTCGATCCCTTCTTCAAGGGGAAGAATACCGGAACCGATCTCCCCATCAAGATCACCGGGACCCGTGCAGAGCCCAAGTTCGGGCTGGATTGGTAGCTACCTGCCGACGCTCTGCACTAACCCATCGGTACATAGCGAGATACGGCGCATGCCGTGGATCAAAGAAAGTTGCAGCATACCTTTAGACAAGCCCTAAATCGGTCCTATGGCAGCCATTGAACGCTGGGCAAACTGCCCGGCTAAAGCCGGTACCACGAACTTTCGATATCGGCTTCTGTTCGTAGTGCCGCCTTAGGCGGGTCTTAAGGCGGACAGGTGGCAACAATTAACCGATGGGCAACTGCCCCGGCTGAAGTCGGTACCACGAACTTCCAAGTTTCTGGCCAGCGTCCCCATCGAATTTGAGAATCCTTCGTCATCTGACCCAAAAGCCGGAGTAGGATAGAAGCGCGATCCGATTTTGAGTTGGCTGGGAAGGAATCTATGAAGAGATGCGCGCTTATCCTCCTGACTTTGCTCTGGGCTGATTCGGTCATCGCGATGGCTGGTCGACTGGAGTTGTGGTTTGACAAACCCGCTTCCGCCTGGACTGAAGCGTTACCGATCGGCAATGGACGAATGGGAGCGATGATCTTTGGCGGAACCGGCGAGGAACGTATCCAGTTCAACGAAAGCACGCTTTGGACTGGACGGCCCCATGAATACCATCATGAAGGAGCAGTGCAGTTCCTGCCCGTCTTGAGAGAACTTTTGAACGAGAGTCGGCGGCTGATTCTGGAGGCGGATCGGCTGGAGCGCGAGGGCCAGGCGGAAGAGGCCGAGCGAAAACGGCAGGCGGCTCGTGCCAAGCAGAAGGAAGCTGAAGAGATCGGGATGAAGGAGTTCATGAGCGTCCCGTTGCGCCAAAAGGCCTACCAGCCTTTCGGTGATCTTCGGCTCGAGTTTCCCGGGCACTCGAAGGCGTCGGCTTATCGACGCAGTCTTGATCTCGATACCGGCATTGCCCGGGTAAGTTACAAGGTAGGCGACGTTCAGTTCACCCGCGAGTGCTTTGCGACTTTTCCCGACAGAATCATCGTGTGCCGCGTGAGGTCCGACACGCCGGGGCGCGTGAGTTTCAACGCCAAGCTGGACACGCTTCATCGCTCAGCGGCTTCCGGTCTTCGTCCTGAAGGGCAACTGGCGCTCTTCGGACAAGTCGAGCATGGCGGACTCAAGTTTGAGGCACGCTTGAAAGCCTCCACTCAAGGAGGCAGCGTCAGGGCGACTGATCAGGCGATCACGGTCGAGACTGCTGACACGGCGGTGCTCATTCTTGCCGCTGCAACCAGCTTCCGAAATTACCGGGATATCAGCGCCGATCCGGCTGAGCGATGCGAGCGGTTGCTAGCCGCGGTTGCGGGACGAGATTATGACTCACTTCTTCGCGATCACTTGAGAGATCATCAGAAGCTGTTTCGCCGGGTATCGCTTGGTCTCGGGAAGACACCTGCCTCCGAGCTGCCTACCGATGAACGCCTCCGGCGGTTCGCGTCGGGGAATGACCCGGACCTGGCGGCCCTGACCTTTCAGTATGGCCGCTACCTTTTGATCGCGTCCAGCCGCGCTGGCGGCCAGCCTGCCAACCTTCAGGGAATCTGGAACGATTCGTTGAACCCCGCGTGGGACAGTAAATGGACGGTGAACATCAATACACAAATGAACTACTGGCCTGCGGAGATCACCAACCTGGCGGAGTGTGTCGAGCCCCTTTTCGACTTGATGGCAGACTGTGCGGTGACAGGGCGCAAGACCGCCCAGGCACATTACGGCGCGCGTGGCTGGGTTCTGCACCATAACACCGATCTCTGGCGCGGTACTGCCCCGATTAACGGGAGCGATCACGGAATCTGGCCGAGCGGTGGATCGTGGCTCTGCCTGCATCTCTGGGAGCACTTTCTTTTTAATGGGGACAAAGAGTTCCTGGCCAGACGCGCCTACCCGCTGATGAAAGAGGCAGCCTTGTTTTTCGTGGACTATCTGTTCGAGGATCCGATTACCGGCTGGTTGATCAGCGGTCCTTCGAATTCTCCCGAACAAGGAGGGTTGGTCATTGGTCCGACTATGGACCATCAGATTACCCGGGCGCTTTTCGCCCATACCGCCGAGGCTGCTCGCATCCTAGGACGGGATCTTGAACTGGCCGCTCAGCTCGACGAGATGCGAAGGAAGATCGTTCCGAACCAAATCGGCCGGTACGGCCAGCTACAGGAGTGGACGGAGGACTTGGACGATCCGAAAAACACGCACAGACACCTGTCGCATCTCTGGGCCGTGTACCCCGGTTCCGAAATCACCCCGTTGCAACCGGAGTTTTTTGCTGCCGCCCGGAAGTCTCTAGATTTCCGTGGAGATGAGGCCACAGGATGGAGCATGGGGTGGAAGGTGAACCTGTGGGCGCGTTTCCTGGATGGAGACCGTGCCTACAGTATTTTGAAAAACCTGCTTAAGCCGGTGCGGGACAGGGGCACGATGGGAGGCGGCGGGATGTACCCGAATCTTTTTGATGCACACCCGCCGTTTCAGATCGACGGCAACTTTGGGGCAACAGCCGGAATTGCCGAGATGCTGCTGCAAAGCCATGCCAGCGAAATCGTGTTGCTGCCGGCATTGCCAAAGAGTTGGCCACAGGGACGAGTCACAGGACTCAGGGCCAGGGGTGGTTTCGAAGTTGACATGGAATGGAAGGAGGGCCGACTGGCATCGGCAGTTCTCCATTCGCGCCTGGGGAAGCCGGCGGTTCTTCGATACGGTAGCCAGACATGGCCGATCAGGGTGAAAAAGGGCGAGCAGTTTAGGGTTTCTTTCAGCCCTGAAGTCCCCGAAGTAGCGCCGTAGGGACGGACCCCTACCGCGCGGTACGCGACCGCGCCGTGGTATCCGCCCCTGGCTGGCCGGCGACAGGTCGATGATGAGCGCTTTTCTACGCTCAGGCGGGCGCGGCAAAAGTGCCCGGGCTTTTGGGGGTAGCGCGAAATGACTCCGGGCGCTGAGGTTTCGCCTCAGCCAATGCCCGACGCACGCCTTCCGCGTCCTGATCAGCGGTATAGACCGGAGTGCCGGGCTGTTGCCGCCAAGACTCGTCCAGGGTTCCCGCATCCACGGGATCAAACCCAAGCTGATCAATCAGCTGAGCCACAATCGCCTTAGCGGCCGGGTCGTCGCCGGCAATCGGGAGCGCGATTCGGCCGGGGCTGCCTTTTGGTTTCCCCCGCTCCAGCAAGTGTCGCGCGTAGATATTGTTGAAAGCCTTGACAACGGGCCGGCCAAGCTGCTTTTCGACCCAGCGGCTCTCGATCATGCCGTTTTCGATTTCATCGATACGTCCGTCACGCTCCCGCGGGTAGTAGTTGTTTGTGTCAACCACGACCACGTTTGGCGGCACGCCCTCAAACAAGTCCTTGGGCAAATCTCTGATTCGGAACAGCGGTATGGTGACGATAACGACTTCTCCGGCACGAGCTGCTTCTCGTGTCGTAACTGGCGTCGCGCCAGTTTCAGCCGCCAGATCCTTGAGCGTTTCCGGTCCTCTTGAATTGGCAACAAAGACTTCGTGACCCAGGGCCGTGAAGCGACGGGTAAGGGTGCCGCCGATCATCCCGGCCCCAATTATGCCGATTTTCATCACTGCCTCCTGTTGTGATGCGGATAGGTTGTGGTTCTTTATTTGATAATACACGACTTGCGGGCGTGTACGAATGCCGTTCACGCTTGGAGAAGGGCCTTAATGATCAGCGTTTGCGTTGATAGAATGGTCCCGCGTCCATAGACGAGATTCTGCTTTCGAATCCAGGGCGGGACGTCTTGGCGTATCCTGTGAAGACAGACCATCCGGGAACCATGTGGAGGGAAACGCGATGAAACAAGTGATCTTTGTGTTCTTGTGCGCACTAACCTTGGTCACCACCGGAGCTTACGCCCAGGGAAATCAGGACCAGCAGCAGATGATGAAAGCGACTGAGCCAGGGCAGTACCACAAGTACCTGGAGCCCTTTGTGGGGAACTGGGACGTTACCGTCCGAATGTGGGGCCGGCCCGGTCAGCCGCCTTCCGAGAGCAAAGCCTCTTCGGAACAGACGCTGATTATGGACGGTCGTTTCCTGCATCAGACCTTCAGGGGCACCTTCATGGGCAAGCCCTTCGAAGGGCTTGGGCTCAAGGGCTACGACAACGTAAAGAAAATGTACGTGAGTGCCTGGATTGACAACAGCTCCACCACGATTGTGCAAACCGGGCGAGGTCGATTCAGCAGGTAAGGTCTTCACCTTTGAAGGAGAATTCACCTCGCCCTCCGGAAAAACGGGAAAAATGAAGGAGATATACCGGGTTGAAAGCCCGGCCAGGCACGTGATGGAGATGTACATGGTTGGTCCGGACGGCAAGGAACCAAGCGTATGGAGATCGTCTATTCCAAGAAATGACATCGCCGGCAAGGCTTCTGCTGCGTACTGCTCGTGACCAGAGCACAGGGGCGGAGTCCGTCATGCCTCACCTGTCAGCGTCTGCCGGCAAAGGCCGCTTTTGCAGCTCGGGCTCAACTGCCTGTCACGTGTCGGTTCTGACGGACCTCCAGTCAGAAGAAAAAGCCGAAACGCGTCGAAATGGGGACGCTGGCCAGGCATTAGGGCAAGGAGCGATCCTGTCCTGCTAAATATTCAGCATTTTGCTTTCGAAACTCTCATTCCGGGTGTACTCTCTCAGCAGAACCTACTGAAAGGAACTGCCATGACCCTCTCACGTCTCACATCCCCAGTGGCATTAATAGTTTTCTTTCAAATGTTGGTTTCAGCCAATTCGTCGCTCCCGCTTCTTAACGGTGACCCTGGTTATATCGCTCTTCGCACTGTGCGCCTGTCGGGCGCCCAGGCGTTCGCAGAGAACGTGGTTTTGAACAGAGAGATCGCGACGATCACGTTGAAGAAGGGCACACTTCATTTCCTGGCGCCAGTCGAAGGCCGGGTAACCGGAGCGGTTTTCGTTGGTGAAGGAGAAGTCCAAATCGAACCGACTGCCCCGTCAGAGAAGGCAAACCTTGCCAAACTCACAAAGTCAGCCACCCTGACCGATACTTTCGACCGCCTCGTGCTGCGCTTCACGGACGGCGCCTATACCGAGCTAACCAAGGATTCGACGGTTCGCGAAGGGCCGGTCGATGCCCGGGCCCAAAGCGCCCTGGATGATTTCCGGAAGCTTTTGCGAAGAGCAAGAGCTTACTCGGAGCCGAATATGGCTGTCGTCTTCGTCCGCCTGAACTTCGATGGTCGACTCCTCATGGACCTGAAACGGAACGTGGAGGAGAAGGACGGTCTTTTCCTCGCTTATTTCAATGGGAAGCAGTACGGAGACATGCTCTTTAGTGTTGATCCCCTGGGACAGCCGTACACGCGGCCGGAGCAAGTCGTCCTCGTGAACCTCAGTGAGAAAAATCTCGGCATCTGGGTGTCCGAACATCTTAAGGCGACGCCATCGTCCATGTCCGGGAAGAAAGACTCCCGCCTGATCGACGCCGAGACCTATGTCATAGAAGCGACTGCCAAAGGGTCAACCCTTTCCGCGAAGGTGACCTTGGACTTCAAGGGGCTGGTAGATGGCGTCAGTGTTCTGTCGTTTGATCTTTACCCCACGCTGCGTGTGGGAAAGGTCACAGATCAGGCCGGGCGTGAACTGTCATTCATCCAGGAGGACAAAGACGAAGACCCGGACTTTTTCGTTCTGCTCGAAGAACCTATCAAGGCGGGACAAGGCTACCAGCTGAACTTCGAGTATGAGGGCAAGGACGCCGTCCACGACAGCGGCGGTGGCAATTACACCTTGATTCCCCGCTCGAGCTGGTATCCGAACAACCCCTTTGGGCCGGACAGGGCGATCTTCGAAATGACCTTTAAGGTCCCAAAGGGTTTGACTATGGTTGCTACCGGGGAGTTGCAGGAGGGCGCAGAGAAGGGGATCGGCAGGTGACTCGCTGGAAAAGCTCTCTGCCGTTGTCGGTAGCCGGCTTCAACTACGGGAAGTTCAAGAAGAACTCGAAGACGGAACAGAGCACGAAGTATGCGATCGAGACGTACGCAAATCAGTATATTCCGGACTATCTAAAGGAAATTCAGCTGATGGCTGAAGGCACGGAGACGACGCTCGGCGCGCTGAACACGGTCAGCATGATGGAGAAGGCGCAAAGTGAGGCAACAGCCAGCATCAACCTGTTCTCGAACCTCTATGGTCTCTTGCACTACGGTCGGATCGCCTTGACCCAGCAGCCGTCTGTAAGTTTTGGACAAGCGTGGCCTATGCTCGTCTATATGCCGTTATCGGCATTCCTCGACAGCACCTTCCGTCATCAGCTAGGGCTTGATCGGGATCGACTTTCTTACAGGTACGTCGCCGCACACGAAGTTTCTCATCGATGGTGGGGCCATGTCGTTGGCTGGCAATCATACCGCGATCAGTGGCTCAGCGAAGGACTGGCGGAGTTTTCGGCATCGATGTTTGCTCAAGCCGTTTATAAGAAGAACAGCCTCCAGGATTTCTGGAAAGAGAGCAGGGAGGATCTTATTGAGCGCAACAAGGAGGGTTGGCGGGCCATCGACGTTAGGTCGGTCAACCTCGGATACCGGCTGAATTGCGGGCGTAACGGAAGTCCCGCGAGCCGCGTGATTTACGCCAAAGGCGGTTTCATCATTCACATGTTACGCATGATGATGTGGGACCCGAAAACCGGTGACGAGCGCTTCTTTGCAATGATGAAGGATTTCGTAAAGACGCATTTCAACCAGGACGTGTCCACCGAGGACTTTGCCCTCGTGGTCCAAAAGCACATGACACCCGCAATGGACCTCGAGGAGAACGGCAAGATCGACTGGTTTTTCCGCCAGTGGGTGGAAGGCGTTTACCTTCCGGAGTATAGCGTGGAGTACACCTTCGAACCCAATGAGAAGGGGCAAACAAGGCTGCGGATGAAATTGAGCCAGGCGAATGTGGACGAGACGTTCCGGATGCCGGTCCCCATTTACCTGCAGTTTAAGAAGGGAATCATGCGGCTGGGAGTCGCGCGAATGATCGGGAATATGACTTCAAATGAAATCGTCGTCGATCTGCCCGAAAAGCCTGAGCGGGTAGTCTTGAACGCGTATGAGGACATCCTCTGCACGTTGAAGCAATGATCGGCACCGGCCGTGGCGAAATCTGCGGATGACGCGAACGGTGTAAAACTCATACGAGACTCCGGGAGGCCAGGCGGTGCGGCGTCGCAGTCGGCGGGGAGTGGGGGTCGTTTTGACGCCGCACCGCCTCACATTAAGCTGGCCTGTCAGAAGTCATATCGGAGACCGATCTGGAAGATCCGGGAAGGCCCGGCGGACGTGATCAATCCGAAATCTCCGCTGTCAAAGTCTGAATCGGGGCTGTTGAGATTCACGGTGTTGAAAACGTTAAATGTTTCCAGCCGGAAACTGACCGAGTGCCCCTCTGTGATGCTGAATTTCTTTGACAGCGCGACATCAAGATTCCGGTAAGAGGGTCCCTGAACAACATTGCGCCCCAAGCTTCCTATCTGCCCGACGTTGTTCGCTTCGAAAGCAGCCGTGTTGAACCAGGTCGCTCCGGAGCGAAGCTGCTCGGGGGAGGGAGCCTCTTTCCTCCAGTCGCCGATAAGATTCGGGCGGTCGTTGCCATCTACACCGTCGATGCCGTGATCCTCTTCGCAGGTGACTGTAACCGGGTTTCCGGAATAATACGTTCCTACGCCGCTCAACTGCCACCCGCCCAACAGCGACTTCTTGATGCCGCCCGATTGCGCGAAAAACGGCAGTTCCCACAGGAACGAGAGGGCCAGAATGTGTCGTTGGTCGAAGTCCGCTCTCCCCTTGTCGAGTTCAGGATATCTGGGATCCGACCAGCTGCCGCCGGAAGCGTGCCAGGAAGCGTAATCCAGAGCTTTCCCGAGGGTATAGGAGCCGAGCAGGGTGTATCCCTTGCTGAATCGCTTCTCGATGCGAGCCTGGAAGGAATCGTACCAGGAGCTGACAGCGCTCTTGAACATCGACAGGTCGAGGAACGGTGCGGGCCCAAAGGGACGGCGGTCGTTAACATCCTTGGTGGTTCCAGTCGGACTGAGCACCGCCTGGTTGATGTTAAATTCGCCGATCAGCTTACGTCCTCGATTTCCAACATAGGAAAGTTCGGTAACCATGGATGGTCCGATTTGCTGTTGGATTGAGAAGTTGAACTGATGCACGTACCCAAAGGGAAGGTCGAGCGCGTTGGAAGTGTAGTTACCGCTTTCCGGGAAGACCAGGTTTTCAGGATCGACTTTGAGAGGAAAAGGATTCCCCCCAAGCACGGAAGCAAACGGGTCCTCCAGCAGTATGCTGGTTGGCTGGTTGGCCGGGGCGGTGTTTCGCACTTCGGCGATCAGCGCCCAGGGAATATTGATCTGGCCGCCCTGCAACGTGTTAAAAATCTGAAAAGCGTAGGAGACCCCGTAACCCCCGCGCAAAACTGTCCGGCCGTCGCCCCGTACATCGTACGCGAGGCCGACGCGCGGTCCGATATTGTTGTAGTCGTTTTTCAACCCGGCTCGGGGAATTCCGGGATCGCAGGGGAACACTATGCCCGTCGGCGCTTGCGGTACGCAAGTGGACTGCATGCCCGGCACATAAGCAGTAATGAGGTCGAGCGGATGTACCGGGTACATGTCGATTTCATGGCGCACTCCCAGGTTCAGCGAGAGGCGGCTGTTCAATCGAATATTGTCCTGGACGAACCAGTAAAACGCCCATTGGTTATTGCTCTTGTAACTCGCCTCTCGATATCGAAAACGGTTCACGTAGCCCAGGAGCAGGTCGCCGGCGGAGTTTCCTGCCGCTCTGCCGGTAAACTGGAATTCGCCGCCGTTACGAGAGTCCTGAGTGACGTCAAAGAAACGACGCAACCAAAGCTCTCCGCCGAACTTCAGGTTGTGCCGGCCCTTTATCCAGTCCAGTCCTTCCGCGAGGGTATAGTTGTTGGAGGTCTTCGGCCCTCCTGAACTGGCCGCGGCACCAAAGTAGCCTGAAACACTGAAGCCGGGCGCCACGGGCGGTCCGGACGGAAGGTTGCCGTACTTAATGCCAAGATCGGCAGCTGAAATCATCGGTTCGGCGCGCAGCGCGCGGGATCCGGCACTGCGAGCATAGGTCAGACGAAGATGATTAAGCACGGTCGGACTTATCGTCCAGTACTCGTGAATGTTGATGTTTTGCTGCCGGTTCGTATTGTCCCGGAAATGGAACGGGATTTCGCTGGTAGCCTCTTCAATAACGGAGTCGTTGAAGAAATAGGAACCGCTCAGCTTGTGGTTGACACTGAAGACGTGGTCGATCTTCGCCAAAACCTCGTTGGCTGGATCCGAGAGCGGCATGGTGACGGTATATCCGTTCGGTCCCCTTTGCGGATTGTTTGGCAAAGGTACCACCAGGTCTAGGAACTTCCTGGCGACCGGACTTATCTGTGACTCGGGGATCTGATTGTTGGCGAAAGGCGCCCCGCTTAAGGGGTCAATCAGCGTAACCGGTTTACCCTGAAAAACCGACTGCGAAAAATCGCCTCTTCTCTCCCGCTCGGTGAGAACCAGGGCCGTATTTTTGAACTGTTCACGGGCGCGGCGGAACCCTTGATACGAGGCGAAGAAAAACGTCTTGTCTTTGACAATCGGCCCTCCAACTGTACCGCCGAACTGATGCTGGTCGAGTTTGTCCGGGGCGCCCAGAAAGAAGTTGTCCGAGTTGAGGCTGTCGTTGCGAAGGTATTCGAAGGCGCTGCCGTGGAGTTGATTGGTTCCCGACTTGGTGACCACATTGACAACAGCGCCAACCGAACGGCCGGTTTCGGCACTGTAGTTGTTTGTTATCACCCGGAACTCTTGAACCGCGTCGGGATTGGGGACTGGACTCCCGTAGTTGCGCAGAGTGGTGGTGTTGTCTCCGCCGTCGAGCAGCATGTTGGATAGCTCGGGTCTGGTCCCGTTCACTGCTACCGGGTTGATGTTAAATCCCTGCTCGGTCCGTGATTCCAGCTTTTGAACTCCAGGAATCAGACTGACCAGGCTCAGAGTGTTCCGGCCGTTTAGAGGCAATTCCTGGACACGACGCTGATCTACAAGCGCGCCCATTTCGTTGGAGGTTGCCTCGACTAAAGGTGCGTCCGCCTGGACCGAAATCGTCTCGGCCAGTTCACCCAGCTCCAGTTTGAAGTCGACTCTCGCATTCCGGTTCAGTGAAAGCTCGACGCCGTCGCGAATCAATGTCTTGAATCCTGGGAGTTCGACCTTGATTTGATACCGGCCCAAGGAGAGGTTCAAAAGACTATACGTGCCGACCTCACTGGTTTCCGTCGTCCTGACCTCGTTCGTCAGGGTGTTAGTGGCGGTGACGGTGGCGCCGGGCAAAACACCCTCTTGAACATCGGTAACGGTGCCGTAGATCGATGCCGTTGTCTGTGCCGAGACCAGGCATCCGGGCAGCACCAGCAGAGTCACGAGACAGTAAAAGGACAGGTGCCGTCTGTTAAAGCCTTCCATACGAACCTCCTTTTGTTCGCGTCAAGGCCGGTCGTTTCAACCCGACCAGTTGCTAAGAGAATCCGACAAAACGCCAACGCCGACAACGTCCACTTCTCAGGACTCTTGTCGCCGACCTGCACAGGAAACCAGGCTTTGCAGCGCGATAAGCGCC